>TARA_R110002050_G_scaffold77928_3_pt1 | contig 29970 bp, 28 predicted proteins | sample TARA_R110002050 | Tara Oceans TARA_R110002050 (sample SAMEA4396988) | marine metagenome | biome: Polar Biome; feature: [DCM] deep chlorophyll maximum layer (ENVO:01000326); material: water (ENVO:00002006), including particulate matter (ENVO:01000060) such as... | depth 25 m
AGTAAAGCTCAATATCGAAAGATATTGAGCTTTTTTTTATTTTATGACATTTTGAAAATATAGTTTTAGAAATGTGGGTAAACAGAGAACTTCAGGATTTTATAGTTAAATTGAAGTTTTTATTCCCTTAGCTAATTAGAGAATAAAAAGAAGGGTTAGGCTTTTAATTTTTCAATGAATTGAAATAATCTCTTACTTCTTTAATTCGTTTTTGTTTGGCATCAGTATTTAACCAACATGCTTCAAAAGCATTGATGGCCAATTGCATTAAATGGTCTTTATTTAAATTAAGGGCTTTTGCCGTCTCAAAATAATTCTCATTCATATAACCGCCAAAATATGCAGGATCATCTGAGTGAATGGTTGCTATAATTCCTTTTTCGAGCATTTTAGCAACAGGGTGCTCTTCCATATTCTGTATTACTTTTAAAGCCACATTACTAGTAGGGCAAAGCGTTAATGGAATTTTTTCTTCTACTAACCTTCGAACCAATTTTTCATCATCTAAACAGCGATTGCCGTGGTCTATGCGTACGACTTTTAATAAATCTAAGGCTTCCCAAATATATTCTACAGGGCCTTCTTCACCGGCGTGGGCTACTAATTTATATCCGTGTTCGGCAGATACTTTAAACACATTTACAAACTTATTGGGCGGATTACCCATTTCGGAGGAGTCTAAACCGACACCATCAATTAAATGCTTGAATGGGAGGGAAGCTTCTAATGTTTTAAATGCGGCTTCTTCACTTAAGTGTCGCAAATAAGACATAATAAGTTTACAGGAAATATTTAATTCTTTATTGGCTTTTTCTAAGGCCCTGTGAATTCCATTAAAAACAACTTCAAAAGCAATACCCCTATCGGTATGTGTTTGTGGGTCAAAAAATACTTCTACATGAACTACATTCTGGTTATGTACTTTGGTAAGGTATGCCCATGTTAAGTCGAAAAAATCTTGCTCGTGAATCAATACTTGGGCACCTGCATAGTAGATATCTAAAAACTCCTGAAGATTGTTGAATTTGTATGCTTTCTTTAACGACTGAATAGAATCATATTTTAAAGTAATATTGTTTCTTTCCGCTATTTTGAACATAAGTTCTGGTTCAAAGCTCCCTTCAATATGTAAGTGAAGTTCAGCTTTCGGAATTCCTTGAATAATTTCATTTAGTTCAGATGATTCCATTTTGTAATGTTTATAAAACTATTGTTTTTGCAAATTACATAGGACATCCGAATATCCTATCGTAATATGACCCGTTTTAAAATTTATATATCAGTAGAATATTTAATCATTTCTTATAAAACATACTTATTAAATATATCTTCCAATTCTTTTTTAGGTTCAAAGCTAAGTCCGGAACGAGTGGTTGAGCTTTGTATTATTGTACTTCTACAGGCTGTTAGCCATCCGAAGCGATCAGGTAAATCTAACTTGCCTATTGGTCCACCAGAAGCGTTTCCATCACAAATTAACTTCCACGCTTTTAAATAATCATTAATGATATCTTCTTCAATTTCTGGGGCAAAGGCTTTTAATTTGTCTGGATCAATTTGATATTTTATATCAAGAAATTTAATCCGCTTACAAAATAGAATAACGCCTACATTAAAGAATTCTTCACGTTCAACCTTTGGTACCAATCTAATTATGGCATACTTGAATGTGTATCTATCTTGCATCTTCAGCTTCTTTAACTAATATATCTATCATAGATAATTTAGTAGTTATAAATTGAATATACGCTGCTCTTTTTTCATCTGCATTCAAAATGTCCGATTCACTCATAAGCCAGTCTTCAGGAATTTTGTACACAATTTCGATAATCTTATCTGGTGTAATTAAATTTTGAATTTCTTTTGCTGCTTCGGGTAGGGCGGTTGCTTGTTGCAAAAGTACATGGTCTTTTATAAAGGGGAATGACCTCATAAGGTGACTCTCCCAAGTTTCCCAGTTATGGTGAAAATAGAAACTAGCGCCGTTATCGATCACCCAAAGTTCATTATGCCAGTAAAGTAAATTAGCATTCTTAGCTGTCCGGTCTATATTGCTGATAAGACTATCTAATACTACTATTTTTGATGCTATTAGTGCATCTATTTTTGAAATTAAAGGGTCGAATGTAATTGCGCCAGATAAAAAGTGTAATCCTAAATTTAGGCCAACACTAAACTTAAGTAAGTCTTGAATTTCTTCATCTGGTTCTGTATTGCGAAACGAATCATCTAGATTCATAAAAACCAACTCTGGAACTTTTAAACCAATGGCGCGTGCCAATTCTCCGCCAATAAATTCAGCAATAAGAGATTTTTTTCCTTGGCCAGATCCTCTAAATTTTAATACATATAAAAAGTCGTCGTCAGCTTTTACAATGGCAGGCATAGAACCTCCTTCTCTTAACGGTTGTAAATACTGAACAACATCAACTGTTCTAATATCAATTGTATTCATTTTGCTAAGATAGAGTTTGTAGCACTTTCATTAGGTGTTTGGGTTTAAATGACATTGGCAATTTCTTCAAGAAAGTAATGAGTTGCCCCAACTATAATAGCTAATCCGATAATAATAAATAAACGAATTAGTAGTGCTTTGCTATTATTTTTAAGTTTTGTATTTAAATAAAAAACATCCAATAAAATAAAAAGTGAGGCAATTATGCAACCTATAATAGCCCCTACATACACTAATACAAAATCATGTATGCCATTTAAAAATGTAAGACTGCTAGTATCGGATTTTGAACCAGGACCTAAAACTATGCGCATATGCAGAAACCCAAGAAGAATAGCAATGAGCAACCAACCAAAGTAATTTAGAATTCTTTTAGCCATAGGTAATCAAGCATACAATTAGTTATATTTTCTCTTGTTATTCAATTTCTTTTGGTAAAGGTGAAAGCATGATATGTGCTCTGTGTGTACCAGCATTCATAAGCCAAGGATGATTTGGTGCCGTAGGTGATTCGGGTATACCAATAGTTTCTGAAGTAGCCCAAGGAATATATGTTACATAACGCAATTGTGCGCCATCAACAGCTGCGGTTTCTGGGTCGTACATAGTATTTGGCCCGTAGTAGATATGTAGTGTGGAACCGGGAGTTATTTTAAGTTTTCCTGATTTCATTTCTTCTTCACGGATAGCAAAAATTTCTTCAGCAGATTTCCCCTCTGATCTTAATGCTCTTCCTCTCGCCATAAAGGGTTCTAGGTTTTTGTGATAACATGCGGCATTAAAGCCATCTTTTGTTGGGTCATCTGCAAGCACGATAAATTCATTATCACCCTCTCGCAACGTCACAAATTCACCCGCCATATTATAGCCGATAACTTTAGATGTTGACCTACTTTTTTCGGGAGCAGCCATTAATGAAGTAACAATTAGATCTTCATCGGTTTCAATAGCTTTTAAATTTTTATTGATGTCTTTTGATGCACTTTCTGTAGTAGGCTCTAAAGTTGAAGCTTCTTGTGTGGCATTTTTTGTTTTGTCCGAGGTGTTACAAGAAATCAGAATTGCCGTGAAAATGAATGCTGTAAGAATATGTTTCATAATTTGTGAATTTTTAATGTGTCTTTGTTAAGATAAGAAATATAGAAATGTAAAATGCTATTTTTATTCTTCCGTGCATTATACGGAAGCTATTTTCTTTATAGTATCTGGCAAAACCTGAACTCTAAAGCTATCTTTATCGTATCTTCATTAAAAACAGAAAAGCAATTACTATGTACATCTACCCACTTACTTTACCATAATATTTTTTCTTTAACCAAAAAGAAACCCGTACTAATAGTATTAATGCCGGTACTTCTACTAACGGACCAATAACTCCTGCAAAGGCCTGTCCTGAGTTTAATCCGAAAACAGCTATGGCAACGGCAATGGCCAATTCGAAATTATTACCTGCTGCCGTAAAAGCTACTGATGCGGTTTTGTCGTATGAGGCACCAGTTGCTTTAGTGAAGAAAAATCCAATGACGAACATTAACGTAAAGTAGATAAGTAAAGGCACTGCAATAATTAAAACGTCCATTGGTATTTGAACTATTAACTCTCCCTTTAATGAAAACATAACTACAATGGTAAATAACAGTGCAATCAATGTTATTGGCGAAATGGTAGATATGAATTTGTTGGTATACCAATCTTCGCCTTTTAGTTTAACCAAAATTAGTCTACTCAAAATTCCCATTACGAACGGAATACCTAAATAAATGGCTACACTTTCTGCTATAGTGCCAATAGATATATCTACAATAGCACCTTCAAACCCAAAGTAGGGTGGAAGCACTGTAATAAAAAGCCATGCATAAAAACTGTAAGCAAAGACTTGAAATATACTATTTAAGGCTACCAAGCCTGCGCCATATTCACTACTACCTTCGGCGAGGTCGTTCCAAACCAAGACCATTGCAATACATCGTGCTAGGCCAATTAAAATTAGGCCAACCATGTATTCAGGATAATCACGTAAAAATGTAATTGCCAAAATGAACATTAAAACGGGGCCAATTATCCAATTTAGGATAAGGGAAATAGAAAGGATTTTTGTGTTTCTGAAAACTTTTGGTAGTAGCGAATAATTTACTTTTGCCAAAGGCGGATACATCATTAAGATTAAACCAATGGCAATAGGAATGTTCGTAGTGCCACTACTAAATGAATTAATAATATCGGGGAATGTAGGTATGAAATAGCCAATCGCAACGCCAAATGCCATAGCTACAAATATCCAAAGTGTTAGATTTCTGTCAAGAAAACTTAATTTTTTTGATGCCATTTTTATAAGTTTATTTGAGAGAAAACGTAAAATAATTCCGTTGCAATTTGCAGACTTCTTTCTTTATATTTTTCTGATTGTTGTGGTGTGTTGTCAAAAGCTTTAGGATCTTCAAAAGTTATCGGAATCCTTTTTTCTGCACCAGGCACAAACGGGCAAGCTTCATTTGCCGAATCGCAAGTCATAATCGCTGCAAACTCAGATTTAGGATTAAAATCATCATCTAATTTTTTTGAAAATCCTATAATCGGATGCTCGTTATCAGCATATTTAATAGTGTATACGGGATTTTCATTTTTTGAAATAGTTTTTATCTGAAATCCTGAATTTCGTAGGGTTTCTGCAGCCATTGGAAAAAGTGCTGTAGCTTCTGTACCACCAGAATAGCAAAAGATATTTTTAATATGGAAATAATGAGCCATAGTTTGTGACCAGACTTGCGATAAATGACTTCTTCGTGAATTATGTGTACAGATGAAATTTATACGTATTTCTTGACTTGTAGCAGCTTTTGATTGTATAAAATCAATTAACGGTTGTAATATTTGTTTTCGTTCTTCAACAATGCTATCGATGTTTAATGAGCTAATTACCTTTTCGATTTCGGTAAATAATGTCGTTTTGGTTGTGGTCATATTTAATACAGGTTTATTGTGATTTTTAAAAAGAATTTTTAACAACAATTTTCATTCGTAGCTATATCTTGGTTAAGAAATTTCAACATGGTTTCTTTCATTTTTGTCCAATTTCCGGTGTGTATGCAGTAGCAAACGCTCGTACCTTCTACGTTACCTTTTATTAAACCTAAATGCCTTAATTCTTTTAAATGTTGTGATATGGTAGGCTGTGATAATCCGATTTCGTTAACTAGATCTCCACAAACACATGCGTTTATCTTAAATAAATGCTGTAAAATCGAAACTCTTGCAGGGTGCCCAAATACTTTTGCAAAAAGAGCAATTTCGTTTTGTTGGTCTGTAAACATTTCTGTTTTGGCTAATCCCATTTTGTTTAATATTAATTAATCGCAATGTAACGATTAAAGGATTTAGAATTCAAATTAAAGTTGAGATTTGTCTATTTAATTTTTAAAGGACTAGTGCAATTTTATAAGGTTAATTTTAGAGTGCAGATACTATTACAATTGTTTAATTCTTTTGTCAGTTTCTAGAATCGAATATTGAAAATTGTCTGACCAACCAGATTTTAAAGGTAATATTTGTCTAAGGCGGCCTTCTCTTACCATTCCTGATTTCTCTAAAACTTTAATAGATCCAATATTCTCTACAGCACACCCAGCTTCAATTCGATGTAGTTTAAGCGTATCGAAACCAAAATCTAATATTGCTTTTAAGGCTTCGGTAGCAAAACCTTTTCTCCAATAGTCTGAATGTATTTTATACCAAACTTCAGCTCTATTATATTTCTGATGACCGATTTTTAGTCCGAACAAACCCATGAATTTTCCATTCGATTTGTTGTCAATTGCAAACGTATAATTTTTTAGCTCTTGCAATTGATTCTCTTTTATCCAAGGTTCGATGTTAGCTTTGGTTTCTTCAATACTATTAGGAATACCCAATGCATTGTATTTGTCGGTTTCGGGCAAAGAATGCAGCGTATGGATTGAAGTTAAGTCGGCTATGTCAATCAATCGTAATCGTATTCTTTTAGTTTCTATTGCAGTCTTGTTCATTATAATTAACCCCTATTATTCGTTAAATCTATCTATAAAAGCAGTAAATGATTGAATAAAGTGCTTTCTAGGTTTTTCCATAAAAGCAGCATGGTCACCACCAGAAATTACTACCCAACTTTTATCGGCCGTCTTTAATCGCATGAATAATTTTGCTTGGTTTACTGTTGGGGCCAATGGGTCGAATTCTCCTTGAATAAGTAATATCGGTGTGGTAATTAATGCAGGGTCAATGCTATTATATTCACTTTCATGTCTCCAATCAACTCGTATGGGGTCATACGCTAAAGCCATCTTTACATAAGTATCTACTGCCTTTTTACTAATACTACCAGGTATAATAAAATCACTCGCTGCATTTTCTGCTGTATTTATACTTTTCAATAATTTCTTTTCACTTGTGTCTTCTGGTATTTTAGAATCTAAATCTTGCCAATACCCAAAAACCGTTAAGCTTGCTATATTTTTAGATTCTTTTTGAGTCGCAAGTAGCGATAATGTTGACCCCATTGACCAACCGAATAAATGAATCTTTGTCTTATTATTTTCTTCCGATATCCATTTTATAATATTCAGAATATCATTTGAAGCTATTTCTGGTGATGACCATTCTGTAGCATCTCTAGGTGTTTTTCCGTATCCGCGTAAATCAATGGCATAGGTTGAATATTCTTGTTCTACCAAACCATCCATTAAAGACAATTCTTCACCTTCTACCTGTAAATCAAAATCTGGAACACCGCTCCAAGTTCTACCATGAACAAAAAGAATATGTCCTTTAGGATTTTCAACTTTTTTCGCCCAAACCGCCATTGGGTGTCCGTTCGATAAAACGATGTGTTTTACTAAAGAATCTTTAACCGGAATAGCGGTTGTATGGCTTTTCTTAATGGGTTGATTGTCAGCTTTACAAACTATAGTCGTTACCAATAAAAGAACTAGTAAGCTTTGTTGTTTTATAAGATAGGTCATGAGATTACTATTTTAGATAAATGAAGGTAATGTTTAAACTTTTCGTTTCCGTCTTCCAACAAAGCTAAAGCTTATGGATTAATTTTATTTTTTGTCCAAAGCTAAATCCAAAAGGTTTAGTAACATCATAAATATGCACTGACTTTTTGGTTTTGCCCTAAAGTCCGCATTACGTTTAGGTTTGTTGTAAAACGTATTTTTTATAGGTTGTGAATCTGTCCTTTTAATTTTTTCCGATTGAAGGAACTAACTATTACTAAGTCTTGCTTATTTATTATTTTATATGCAATCACAGGTACGAGTAAAAATTCACCAATAATGAAAATCACATAAAGATTCCTACTTCCAGTAAATATTGGACTTATAAAAAATAACATAAGCGGTGTGACAAATAAGAAAAAAAGCCCAGCACCAATTTTCGCTAAATTCTAGTCTTTTGCGTTTAGTTTGTCCACGTGAAATTCCGTTGTTCGTCAGTAATTTTTACAAGTCAGTTTTTTATTCCCTCCGTCTTGCATTGTAAAATCCACTCGAGTATTCGTATTTGTTGAATATCCGAGTTCATTATTATATTTAGGATATTTTACGTAAACTTTCATCTATTTGAAACGGTCTTTTAATATGTATTACAATGGTTAGTATATGTCATGTTTCAATATGATTTATAGAATGTTAGTTTCCGTCTTTTCTATTTAATCGTCTTAATTATTTTCCCACCTTTCATTACAAATTCTACCCGAGTTAATTCAGTAATATCATCAATAGGATTTTTTTTTGTGGCTATAATATCTGCCAATTTACCGACCTTAATACTGCCAATTTCCTTATCCATCATAAGTAACTCTGCATTTACCTTAGTTCCCGCCAGTATTGCTTGGAGGGGGGTCATTCCTATTTGAGTAAGAAATTCGAATTCCTTGCCAGCAAAATTAGGCGGGAAGCCTACATTGTCTGAGCCAACCCCTACTTTCACACCTCTTTTTATCGCTTTCTCATACATTTTCGAAGAAGCTTGGCGATGCTTTTTGGTTAATTCATACATTTTTGCCTGCGCTTTACTGTTCTTCCAAGTTTCGAGACCATATTCACCAACACTCAAAGTAGGGATTAGAAAAGCGTCATGCTCTAAAAATAGATCAATGCTTTTATCGTTTAAGAAGGTGCCATGCTCTATGGATCTTGCTCCAAACTTAATGGCTTTATTGATACCTTCAGTAGCATGGGCGTGAGCCATGACAGGAACACCCCTTCTTTTTGCTTCCTCTATGGCTGCAATAATCTCTTCATCGCTAAATTGAACATTTTGTGGATTGTCCCCTTCAGACATAAAAGCACCCGTAATTAAAAGCTTGATCCAGTCGCTCCCAAATTTTATTTCGTTTCTAATAGCCTTTTGAATTTCGTCTTTACCATCAACAACTAGTCCATCAGCAATAACCGATTGTTCAGGTGCTATAAAATTGATATCTCCACCACCACCTGTAACGGATAAATAATGCCCTGCACCATATATTCTAGGGCCGTCAAATAGACCGGTGTTTATAGCATCTCTTATTTCAAAATGGGCATATTGTGTATCGGCATCACCAGCTACTCTTATTGAGGTCCAACCTTCGTCAAGCCAATTTTGAACTACTTTTAGCCCCCTGAGTGCATTAAAGGCCGATGAGCCTTTCACATGATTTACTTGGTAGTCGTCTCCATATATTAGGGGATGTACATGTGCATCAATTAATCCGGGCAATACTGTATATTCCGTTAAATCTATTATTTTGTAATCTGATTTTATAATATCCTTGGTGCCAATTTGCACGATTCTTTCTGCATCGACGATAATTACCATATTAGTATAAACCTTATTATCTTCAGCAGTTATAAGCTTGCCACAAATAATGGCGGTTTTATATTGAGCATTAAGTGCAAGTGAAAACAAAATTATTAAAAGTGTTGAGCTAAATACTTTTTTCATTTTTAATATTTTAATTTTAGGGTGAAGCTAATAGTCTGGTATACGAGCCGTTTTAATGGCTTATATACTTTTTAAGTTTGATTCTTTATAATTTAATATTAAGTTGATTTTGAAATTCACTTAAATATTTTGCTATATGAATACCATCAACTAATCCGTGATGGGCCTCTATTGAAATCGGTAACATTTTTTTTCCATCTCGAATTATAAATTTTCCAAACGTGATTTTTGGTACGGACTCTTTTTGATCAAAATTTGTAGGATGTAAAAATCCGCTAAATGAATTCCAAGGAAATGTTGAATGACGTATTAAATCTCTTTTAATATCATCATTATTTAGTCTTAAACCTGAACAGTTTTTTACTGCTAAAATTTCACTCTTTAATTCAGTATTGAAAGTTTCGAAATCAGAAGAAAAATTCACAAAACCAAAACCGAATGTTTCATCTTCTCTTCCTATTGTAATTCCTGCATGTATTTTTTCGAATTCTATTATTTCTTCATCTATGATTCTATATTTTAATTCATCTACAGAATTAACTGCAATCATTGATTTATGTAAATAATTTGCGAAAAATGACTCTCCATTTACTTTGGAATTCTTAAAGCATTGGTCACAATTTACCTCAGTAACTATTCCGAAAGTTGGACTTTTCATTTTTGAAAAAAAATCAAAATGCTCTTTTCTTTTCCATGCAGCTAAGTCAATTTTTTTCATTAAATTAATTTATCTCAGTTTTGGTTATAATTATTGACAACAATTGTATAAAGTTATTGGTAGCTATATTTCTATTTTACCACCAATTTAATAATTTCCTTTTTAAGTGATGTTTTACCTAGATGTTTTTGTTTAGGTAGGTTTAAGAGGTTGAATAATAAAGGTCAATAAATTATTGGTGAGATTTATTTATCGTAATTATAATGAGTTTGTTATATTTTTTATTTTAAGTACTTAAGAGTATTTACCATTTCAAATTTCGGACTTCGATTCATAAATTCACGTAACATTGCCGTATGGGCAGAACCCATTAAAACAAGAACCCTATCGTTCTTATTCATCTTAATTCGGTTTAAGTTAGAATATATTTTCATGTTGCGATGGTAAAACAAGGCTGCTTGATCAGCTCCTACAAAATTCTCATCTATACCAACGTAAAAAAGTTTGTCGGCGTTTGCGTTTAATGAATAATCTAACATTATCGGATTATTGATTAATGCTAATTTTTCTAAAAGAGATAAATTATCAAAATTGTTGTTTCGCTTTTCCATTTCTGGATATGCCTTTAATGGATTGTTGGTAATTTCTAAATAGGTTACTGGGTCAATTGCATTTGTTAATTCCGGGCTATTTTCGATATAATCTCCCACACTATAATTATAGCCCATATGATTATCGATGCCATATACTTTATGGAGTCCGCTCAATCTAGCAACATCAAAACCAACCATGCTCAATTCGCCATATTGGGTGTTAAGCTCACTAGGGTTTTTTGAAAAACCCTGATAGGCGGTATTTATTTCATTATCAATTTCAGGTAGGTATTCTAGACATATGATGGTGGGTTTGAAATTCGCCAATAGGATAGACAGTTGACGAATTTCTTCTTGCTCTTTAGCATTGTTTTCATCAAAATCTACCTTTGTAGCATCGCTAGTGGTACCAAAATGAAAAAAGCCGACATTTAATACTTGAATTTTATCTGTTTTTGTCGACTCTATGGCGGCAGTTTCTTTAGTAGTTTGGTTGCTGTTTTTATTGGTACAACCTAGTAAAACAATGGAAAGGATAATTAATAGTCTTCTCATATAAAACTGTATTTACTTTTAATTAGAATAATATAATTTAAGTGGTAACATTAAAGCTTCCCATAAAAATTGAGTAAATGTAGTAATTGGTTATAACTGTTTAATGAGCAAAATGATAATTATATGTTGAGTTACAGTTTTATTAATAAATGGTAATGGTGGTAAGTGCTGCACTTATAAAAAGGCCTATTTATTTCAGATAGGCCTAATTACAAACAACTTAAACTAAATAAAATTATTAGAACGATGTCTCCCATTCATTAGGGTAATAGATATAACTAAAGGTGTAACAGGGTGTGACATAGGAAAACACTTAGAGATGTTACATAATGGTCATCGCCAGAAATAGCTTTAAATGATATTATGAATATTTTAAATTGGATTTCGGAAGAAAATAATAAGTAGAAGGTTCATTTATTCGGTTGGTGAATGGGGTCAAAATTATCCCTACTGGTAACAAAAAAAAGCTAAAAAATATAGCGAACGAAGTTTTATTTTGTGTGCTAAATTTCATTTCACCAAGTAAGCCGGCATGCTTTCTAAACCTTTGTTGTATAACTGTGCCTATTTTCAATTAACCTAGTGCCCTAGATCTATATTTTTTGCTCAGATTAGTTTGTTTGATTCTTCATCATAAGTGCTGAATTCAATTTCTGTTCTTACCATATGTGTATAGAAATCAATCTCTTTTCTCTTTCTTCCTGAGTAATTTACTATTATGTCAAGCCCCGTCCAAAACATAAACCACCCGGCAGGCTCGAAAAGGATAAGTAGAACATGGGTATAATATGATTCTGATTTTAGAAATGAGATGTAACTGGCTATGATCATTAGTAAAATACCAACTGTTGTAAACAAGAAACCCTTTCGATTGGTATTTCTCTTTTCTTTGAGAAGCTTTTCATGGTTTTTTTGAAAGTAGTTATGAATGTGGTCAGAAATTACTTTTTCGTCTTGCTTGTTCCTAACGGATTCGGCTAGCAAGATTTTAAGTGTCATTTTCTTACGATATCGGTTCTTGGCAACTTTTCTAATTTGTAAAATAAAATCATCTGATACAGTGCGTTTCGAGTACGGCCTTGGATCAAAGTCAGAAAACATTTCATTGTAGGAGTCAAGCCATAAACTTATAGTTATGTGTTCGCTATTAGGTTCTTTAAAACTCGAACTTGTTGTTGAATTTATCATTTCTATTTAGTAATGTCATCATACTACGAGAACAAAATTATCTTTTTCAATGGCATTTCACGTCCTTATGCCACGGTAACTGTTATTTTGTGTTTCATATTGTAATGGGGTATAGATAAAATTTTTATAAATACTTGGACAGCAATAGATATAAAAAATCCGGTTCTTAAATAAGTGAACCGGATTTTTATTCTTTAGGTGTTTTTAATAGGGTAATTTATCCATTTGGTCCATTTCCATGATTTCCACCACCATTACCACCGTTTCCACCTCCACCGCCACTGTTTCCGCCTCCTTTGCCATTTTTTGGCACTAGTTGCACATCTATGTAGGTAAGGTTGTATTCATGAAGAATTAGAGCGGTGCCGCCTCCCAAATCAGGTTCTTCGGCCACTATAATTTGCTCCTCCTCCTCATTGAGAAGAATAATGGTATTGCTATCAAAAGAAGTATTCTTTGTTCCAGTGAAATTATTGTCCAGAACAAAAGTAAGCCTATAGGTGCCAGGCCCGTCCCCAATTTTTCTGGTCACCCAGTTGTAGCCATAAATTACTTTTCCCTGCACGTTGGTTTCTGCACTATACCCAGAGGGGCCGTCTACATTCTCCCATACACCGCCTTCAAATATTGGTAAACTAACGTCTCCTTCCCATTTAGAAAGATTGGAGTCCCATGTTAGATCCGGAGTTTCGTTTTCGGGTATTTCGTCAAGCTTCTGGATAACCATTTTAGCCATACCGGAATATACGGTTGCCAACTCTGATTCAATGGTGACGCCTACCGGTCCTTCAGGACCATTTTCAGTTTTGGCGCCCCAGACTTCGCTTAATCCAGATTGTGACTCATCCTCAATTTTCATTTCATAACCCAACATAGCGTTCGTCAACTCTTTGTATAAAACAACTTCTACCCTAATCTGGGCACCAAATGGCCAAGCCCTGGCTTCAAGGTTGTCACCCCAGTCTATACTGTTTATGTTGACTTCAAGAGCATCGATTGGATTGGTAGGAACGCCAGGAGTAGCTTGGGTGGGGTCAAATGATTCTGCTTGCCAAATATTGCCTGGATCGCCCTGTGTGTAATAGTCAAAAGTACCTCCTTCCGCATCTGTTGCGGTAAAATAAAATCCACCAAAGGATTCTTCTCCAAAAGTACCTGGTAGTGTTTTGGATATGCCATCAGACCAAATAACGGGAAAGGATAAGTTGTTGCCTACTTTTTCCGCAGTGGGCGGTTTGGCTTTGGCAGTAGTGCCGACCAAAGTGTTGGCCTCCATGTTTTTAAGATTGATATCTTCTTTTTCACACCCTGTGAAAAAGATTAAAAGTAATGCCAAATGGGCAATTCTTAAGGTTAAATTATAATTTTTCATCTTACAAATATTTTAAAGGTTATAAATTTTGCCCATAGCATTCAACTTAAAATATGATTGCATGTTAGGTTGGAGTATTTCCGTTCAATTTCTTGGGGTCAAGAAAACTAAGGACTTTGCCCCTCGAAATAGATCATTAGTTCTTTTTGGAAAAGGAGAAGGTCAAAGTTTTGTATCAACCTATTCAGAAATTCCAATTCCAATAAAAATAGACTTATGGTTAACATTAATAATTGAATTTTGTTTGTTGAATATTTGAAAATTAATGGATCGTATACTATCGTGGAATGACCTAGATCATTAGTACTTATTTTTGATACCATTGTTTTAATAAACCTATGAAGTAGGATACAAAGGGTCTTGAAAAGAATCATAATCTATCTAAGCTTACCAAAGGTTATTTTGGTGACAGCGGTAAAAAGAGTATCAACTTGGTCGTTTTATTCAAGCTTTGTTAGGTTACTTGAAGAACCTTATCAAGGATCGTAACCTTATGTATTATTATTCTATGAACTGGGATATCCTTTATTTCATAGGTTACGACATCGAAGAGGAACTACCGTTACAATGTACCCTGGACTGGATATTTTATCTTTATCCAGAGTCGGTTTTTATACAAGTGTTTAAAAAGGTTTTATAGATGTGCCTTTCTTAAAAAAAAACACCTCGGATAAAATACGTCAAGTGGAATTCCCGTTTTCTGAGGGTCTCAAAGTTTATTTTTATTGCATTACGGGATAAAGAAGTTCAAGTAAGAAAAACAAACAGGGGCGGTCATACGCAGAAGTGAATACGCATTTGTAATCTTGGCATTACATATTTAATTGGTTTTGTACACATGTGAAGGCAATATGTTATGGTCGGTTATTTTGTTGCTAGCTAGTATGCCAATTTTTTTATGTATACTGGTTTTGTCATGACCTTAAAACGCAAAAAGAAAAGGAAATGCGTTATTCCAATACTTGGCAAAGATGATTGTTGGTTTGTTTCTCCAGGGAAGCCAATAGGCAATATCTGGAAGATGCTGTACTTGAACAAAAGTAAGTAGTGCTCAATTCAATTAATAACGATAGTACCCTTATGATTTGCGGTTCTTTGGCCATGCAGCATAATGTTCTTAAAATTTCGGAGACAATTCTTCACGTAAATGGAAGCATCTCTTTTAATGGGTTTGAACAAAGCGAACAACTAAAAACAGATTGTTATTAGGTGAATAAGTCTTAGCGCCATTGCATTCTTTGTAATCTTACCGAATTTAAAATTGCCAATAGAGCGACGCCTACATCTGCGAAAACAGCTTCCCACATTGTAGACATTCCACCTGCCCCTAGAGCTAAAACGATTACTTTTACCCCGAATGCTAGGGCAATATTCTGCCATACAATTTTACGGGTCGATTTACCAATCTTAATAGCGATAGCAATTTTTGAGGGTTGATCCGTCTGTATGATTACATCTGCTGTTTCAATAGCTACATCACTACCTAAACCTCCCATGGCTATACCCACATCACTGGTAGCGAGTACGGGCGCATCATTAATGCCATCACCAATAAAAGCAATTTTTGTCTTTTGCTGTTTTTTTAGCTTTTCAACTTCTTTGAGTTTATCTTCTGGCAATAATCCGCCTTTAGCCCAGTCAATGCCCAATTGTTTTGCAACTTCTTTCGTAATGGAATCTTTGTCTCCAGAGAGCATAATAATTTTTGTGATTCCCGCAGCCCGTATTTCCTTTATAGCTTGGTAGGCATCATCTTTTAGTTCATCTGCAATTGTTACGTATCCAGCAAATTTTCCATCTATAGCAACTAAAACAATAGATTCTACAATGTTATCCGTATTTGATGGAACTTCAATCTGATTCGATATTAATAAGGCTTTGTTTCCTGCTAAAATAGTTTTACCGTTTACGATACCTTTCAATCCTTTTCCTGCAATTTCTGAAACATCCGTCGCCTTAAAACCCACACCTTCTGCCTTGTATTCTAAAATTGCTTTGGCGATTGGGTGGGTAGATTGCTTTTCAATGGCGATCAAGTACTTCATGAATTCAACTTCGGTAATGATCTGATCTGTAACAAGATCCTGGATCTTAAAAACACCTTTTGTTATGGTACCTGTCTTATCCATGACTACCGTATTTATTTTAGTCATGCTATCTAAAAACGAAGCGCCTTTAAACAGTATTCCGTTTCGAGATGCAGCTCCCAGTCCGCCAAAATAGCCTAATGGAATAGAAATGACCAATGCACATGGGCAAGAAATCACGAGGAATATCAGCGCTCTATACAACCATTCCCTAAATATATAATCATCAACGAAAAAGTAGGGAAGTAGTGTCAGTCCTATGGCAAGATATACTACTATAGGTGTGTAAATACGTGCAAACTTGCGAATGAACAGCTCAGTTTTTGATTTTCTTACTGTAGCATTTTGGACCAAATCTAGAATACGGGCAATAGAGCTATCCTTGAACTCTTTTGTAGTTTTTATTTCAATTACACTATCTAGATTTATACTTCCGGCAAATACCGATTCTCCTTTTTTAAGTGTATCCGGTTTACTTTCTCCAGTTAACGCTGCAGTGTTAAAAGAGCCTTTATCAGACAATAATATACCATCCAATGGTACTTTTTCACCAACGCGAACTTGAATTTTCTGACCTATTTCAACCGATTCTGGAACTGCCGAAATAAAATTGTTATTGTGAAAGACCAATGCTTCATTAGGCCGTACATCAAGTAAAGCCTTAATATTGCCTTTGGCCCGCTTAACTGCAGCACTTTGAAAAAGTTCACCAACTGCATAAAACAACATTACGGCAACACCTTCGGGATATTCACCTATTGCAAAGGCCCCTATGGTCGCTATACCCATTAAAAAGAACTCAGTAAAGAAATCTCCTTTTTTAATGCTTTCCCAGCCTTCTTTTATCACAGGAAATCCTACGGGAAAGTAAGCGGCTATATACCATATAATGCGTATCCATCCTTTGAAAAATGAGAATATCTCAAAATAATCTAATGAAATACCTATCAACAGTATTATGAAACTGAATATGGCAGGGAGGTAGGATTTTATATTTGATGTATTATCTGCGTGATCATGGTTATGACCATGATCATGGCTATGCCCGCCTGAATGTCGTGTTGTTTTAAGATCTCTAAGGTTTATTTTTTTCTTCTTCATAATTCTTGCAAGTTCGAAAAATTATGAATGCAACTGTAGTGCATTTAATGGTGAGTGCAGGTATCGCAGATACCCTTTATAACTAAATTTGCATCTTCGGCTATATACCCACTGGGTAAATTAATATGTGGAATTTTATGCTCGGTCAAGCAAACTGTTTTGTCGCAGTGGGTACAGTGAAAATGTAAGTGAAGATCCTGGTCGATTTCACAATTGCAACCAGGTTCGCACAGGGCAAATTTTGAGATATTGGTGCCATCGTCTATTTGGTGTACAATTCCTTTTTCATCGAATGTTTTAAGGGTACGGTAAAGAGTACTACGCTCAGCTTTTTCAAAAGCATTCTCTATGTCGGCCAATGCTACTGCAGTTTTTTTACCGACCATAAATTTATAGATAAGTATGCGCATTGCTGTAGGTCGTATGCTTTTATTATCTAATGTTTTCTCTATCTCGGTCATTCAAATAATAGGTTTAAAACAGCCTTAACGCTAAAGTAATCAATGTTGTAATGGATTTCAACTAGAGGAGATCTTTAACTTTGATTTATAAAAAATAGTAGTAGGAAAATTGTTGAAATTTTACTTTTGGCTGAAGGAAATATAAAAAATATTGTTAGAGGTATAAATATTTTGGTGTTCTTGGTTAGGTATTAGGTAGCCTGTGCTTTTTATGCTCCAATTTTTCAATTTTAATGCACTTTTAATTATCTATTTATGTCTAGTTTGGCTAATTGAATATTGATTATATAAATGTGATAAATATCCTTTAATCAGTGTAATAGCGGATTTTAATTGGTAATGATCTTTAATCTTCGTTGATGTTGATAAGTCGTTGTTCTGATGGCTAAAGGTTTATTCTATATCATGTGCTATATGAAAAATAGCATCACCTTGGTTTACAATGGGCGACTCATTGATACATATAATGTATCCAGAATCGCTGGCCTTCATTTTGCGTTCGAAATATCCGAATGGTCCCGAGATGTTACCCAATTCGGTACCTTTTTCAACTTTTTGGCCCACTTTTACAATAGGGTGAAACATGCCAGAGTGTTTCGCCCTTAACCATTTAGATGCATTTACCAATTTTGGTGTAATAGGCTTTGAATTCATTTGTTTTAGTTCTTTATCGAAATCACGCATGCCCAAATGATGCATTAAGCGTAATGCGCCAGCAATACCGGTATCTGTAATATCACCATTTATGTGAAGTGATTTTCCACCTTCATATAACAATACTTTCTTGTCAAGTTGATGTAAGGTCTCTCTAAACGATTTTTCTCTCCCAACAGATTTTACAATGAACTCTGCACCAAAAACTTTGGCTAAGGCAAGGCCATCTGAATCATTCTTGTCTATTCTGATTTGCGGTGCATTGAAACGACTGTCACCACCCGTATGGTAATCTATACAATAGTCGATAACCGGAGCGATATCTTTAACTAAGTAATATGCGAACCTACTAGCCAAAGAGCCTCGCAAGCTTCCTGGAAAAACCCTGTTTAGATCTCTTCCATCAGGAAATTGTCTTGTTTGATTCAGAAACCCAAAAATGTTTACTACAGGAATGCAGATAACCATTCCGTATTCTGGTTGGTTATACTTTTTAGATACCAATTGGCGTACTATTTCTACACCGTTGATTTCATTACCGTGAATTCCACCTGTTATTAATAGGGTAGGACCATCTTTTTTGCCACGTTGTACAATTACCGGTACTTCTATTTTAGTTCTTGTGTGTAGTTTGGCAATATCTAAATTGAGTTGAGCTCCTTTTCCTTTTTCAATGGTTTCGCCTAAAACTGTATATTTTTTATTCGACATTCTGTTATATGTAACTTATGAATTTCCTATTGTAAAACCTAAAGGGTTGCAATTTGTTATATTTCAAAGTATGAAATTACTACTTAAATCATTAGTACTTGAACAAAATATCTAGCAGTCAAGTCAAAAAGATTTCTAGCCTTATGTATTAGATTGAAATTACTTTTACCACAACGAAAAAACATGATAAAATGAAACCGAATTGAATCATTTTATCATGTTGAAAATTATCTTTTAGCTATCTTAAATTACAAACGATAGGGGGTTAATGTTTTTATATGGCCATCTTCTTGATGCTCAATTTCAGCCATTTTTACTGAGCGTAAATGTGTAACTCCTTTTGATAGACTACTGTCATGATAAAACAAATACCATTTGTTAGATACTTTACAAATGGAATGATGGGAGGTCCAACCAACCACAGGTTCTAAAATTCTACCACCGTATGTAAAAGGACCGTATGGATTATCTCCTATTGCATAGCAAATAAAATGAGTGTCGCCTGTGCTATAAGAAAAATAGTATTTACCGTTGTGTTTGTGCAACCATGAGGCTTCAAAAAATCTACGTTCATTATCACCTTCTAATATTAAGCTTCCATCTTCATCTATTATCTCGATTTCTTTTGGTTCCTCGGCAAATTCTAAAAGGTTATCTGTCAACTTAGCAACAATAGGTAGCAAGGCATTTTCTTCAGGTTTTGGTAGTTCATTTTCTGAATTATAAACGTTGTCTCTGTATTTTTGGAGCTGTCCGCCCCAAATACCACCAAAATACATGTAGTAGCTGCCATCCTCATCTTCATAAACAGCTGGGTCAATACTATAACTGCCCTTTATTGCTTCTGGTTGAGGCTTAAAAGGACCGGTAGGATTATCAGAAATAGCAACCCCAATTTGAAAAATGCCGTCAGCTTTCTTCGCAGGAAAATATAAATAGTACTTTCCATTTTTATGGGCCGCATCGGGCGCCCACATTTGTTTTTCTGCCCATGCAACATCATTCACATGTAATGCAACACCGTGATCAATAGCTTCGCTATTTACATTATCCATTGAAAGCACATGATAATCTTCCATAGCGAAGTGACTTCCTAAATCATCAAAAGGGATTTCTGATTCAATATCGTGAGATGGATATATATAAATTTTTCCATCGAAAAAATGGGCAGACGGATCCGCGGTATAAATATGGGATACTAAGGGTTTTGAAATCGCTTTATCATTTAAATTTTCAAAATCAATATGATCAATACTATCTTCTGGCATCGTTTAGGCTTTTCGTCTTGTTATTAAATCTTCTTCTATTTGGGTTTCCATTTTTTTATTGATTTCATAAAAAAACAATAAAGCAATCGCTAAGGCAAACGCAATTGCAGGGTAGATACTTACGAGTAACTTTGTACCTTCTATGGCGCTTTCTGGTTGTGTAACTATTTCTGATGTAGATAATTTCTTTGGAATGTAATTGTAGAGCCCTAAAATCCAAGTAACGAAAGAACTACCTATGGTAAGGCCCAACTTTAAGCCAATCATCATAGCTGAAAAAATTATAGCGGTGGCCCGTCTATTATTTTTCCATTCCGAATAATCTGCCACATCAGCAATCATGGCCCATAATAATGGGATGGTTATGCCATAGAAAAATCCGTGTAAAATTTGTGATAAAAACATTAGTTCAACAGAGGTAGGGGCAAAAAAATAAAATACGGCAATAAACAAAGTTGATACGAATAGTGCCCAACCAAAGACATCACGTTTACCAAATTTATCTGCTAAACCTTTAGATAAGGATATGCCAATAATCATGAAGATTATTCCGCCTGCATTAAAGAGTCCAAACCCTGCAGAGGTTGGGTTGTCACCGAAGAAATTAATGCCAATATTTTTTAGACCATTTAATATTGGGCCTATGAAGTCTGCCAAGCTCGAAGCTTCGACATAATTTTCAAAATAATATACATAGGAACCACCTTTCATTGCCAAGGTAATAAACACTAAAGTAGTCAGGACTAACATTATAATCCATGGTCTATTTTTAACCAAATCACCTAAATCTTCTTTAAAACTTGATTTTTGTTCTAACGTTGGAATAACTCTTTCTTTGGTCGTGAAAAATGTTATGAGGAGCATAACTGTACCGATAATAGCCAAATAAGTCATTACTATTTCTATACCAACGGCCTTATCACCACCACCTGCATATTCAATTATCGGCAACATAAATACTTGAACAAAGAATTGAGCGAACATAACGGCTACAAATCGGTATGAGGAAATACTATTGCGTTCTTTCATACTACCTGTAATAACGCCGCTTAATGCAGCATATGGCAGGTTGTTTGCCGCATATAATAATAGGAGCAATGTATATGTAATTGCAGCATATACCACTTTACCTGCATAATCGAAATTTGGCGTACTGAATGCGAGTAAGGCAACGATACCTAAGGGTATTGAGGTAAATAAAATCCAAGGTCTAAATTTGCCCCATTTACTTCTTGTTCTATCCGCTAGTGCCCCAATAATAGGATTGAAAGCAAAAGCTGCAATCATGCCTACTATGAAAATTATCAACGAGGCATCGTTGGTTTCAAGACCGTAGATATCGGTATAGAAATAGGCTAAATAAGTTACTAATGTTTGAAAAACTAGATTTGCAGATAAGTCTCCTAAAGAGTATCCGATTTTTTCTTTAAGAGAAACTATATGATTGTTGTTCATTTGAAATTAGTTGATTTAATTAAGGCTGTCATTAGCAATTTTCAAAACACTATAGTATGCTGCTTTTGGTTTGTATCGTCTATCAAATAATAAGGGGTAATTGGTTCTGTTTCTTATAGGCCAATTGTTGAGCCAAGATTGACCATCATTGACACCCCAAAAAGTAACTCTACTTATTTTGTCTTCGTGTTTCTTGAAAATTTGGAAGATATCTTGATATCGCTTTGCAAGTTGGTTGGAAATAGAATCTGGTAATTGGGTAGGGTACGGATTCATAAATTCGCTACCTTCAAAATTCTGATTTACTTCAGCTCCATGTAAATCCCATGGGTTCGGTATAACGGTAATGTCCAGTTCGGTAATCATAACCTGTAATCCTAAATCTGAATATGCTATTATACTTTCTTCTATTTCTTTCAATGATGGCCCTTCAAGATTCCAATGGCCCTGCATGCCAATGCCATCTATTTTCGTCCCATTTTCTTGTAACATTTTAACTAGCTTTATTGCTCCAGCTCTTTTTTCTGGATTAGCCATATTATAGTCATTGTAATAAAGCTCAACATTAGGGTCAGATTCTTGCGCCCATTTAAATGAATTTATCAAATAATCTGAACCAAGTTCCTCAAGAAACAAAGAATTGCGCAAGGTTCCATCTTCGTTCAAGGCTTCATTAACTACATCCCAACCATATATTTTACCTTTGTATCTAGATACAATTGTTTGTATGTGATTTTTTAAGCTTTCAGATAATGATTCTTTGCTTTCTATTTTAGATACCCATTCTGCCAATTGACTATGCCATACTAAATTATGGCCTATGAATAACAAATCATTTTTAGCGCTGAAATCAACATACTGATCTGCCATTTCGAAATTAAAAATCCCTTTTTCAGGCTCCATGTACATCCATTTCATGGAGTTTTCTGGCGTGATGGTGGTATATTCTCTCTTTACAAGTTGTTCGCCTATACTATCTTTCCCTAATATTAAATTATCATTTACTGCAGAACCAATTAAGAACTCTTTTTTAAATCCATTTTTTAGGGAAGGTTCTATATTTATATCTGCAACTTTATTTTGCTCGTTACAGCTAATGAGAATGATGAATAGTGTATTTAAAAATAAAAAATATTTTAGTAATCTTATTTTAATGAAAAAAATCATCTTTTATATAGATTTTGATTGTTGATTAATCCCATTGTGGACGAATACCGGGAGCAAATGGAAATTTAAGTGACTTGTAGTATTCTAAATTTTGGGTCGGTTTTTCAACACCTTCGGGCAATTCTTTTTGCGAAAATGTTTGAAAATATAATAAGCATGCATCTCGCCACCATTTAGCTTCCTTTAATTGAATTTGTAAAAGCATTTTCACTTCGTTATACTCACTTTCAGTTACATAAGGTTTTGCATCATCCCAAGTATAAATCATATTATTCACATCATTGACACCTTCTTGATATTTGAGAGCAATACCGTCCCATAAGGTATTTCCGTTCTGTAATTTATAGTCCCATGAAACATGATGAAACCAAAGTAGATATTCTTCGGGAATAGTGTTTACATCATTAAATGTTTTCTCTAAATATGTGGCGTATTGCTCAGTAGCATTACTGCCAGATGGTGTACGGTCAAAACCAATACCATTTGTATCTGCTTTATGATAGTAAACAGGATTCCAATCTGGTCTGCTTAAATTATCTACCCATGGACCAGGACCGTAATGATGGCCAGTGTCAAAAATATGATGTAAGCCTAAGGGGTTCATATAATTAACTACGGTCTCTCGAGAAGTAAGCATTAGTTTTTTTACTGGTTCAATAAAATTTTGATTATTACTATAGGTAGCTTTTAACCATTCATTAGCAATTTTTTCAGAACTTAAATAAGGATTCCATGCCAAACGACCAAAGCCGTACCAATTAGCTTGGGCAAAAGGATGTCCTGTCCAATTTAAATCAGTTCCAATATTGGCGACACCTGCTATACCAGTCAACGAATTACCATACAAACTTCCATCAATAACCTTTGATACTGTAGAACCTTTGCCTTTCTGATATGTATCTGAATCTAAGATTTCTTCAAAAAGTTTCGGCAAGAATACCAAATGGCTACTAAAGCCTAAATACTCTTGTGTAATTTGAAATTCCATTACTAATGGAGTTTTTTTCATAGCTCCGAACATGGGGTGAAATGGTTCTCGAGGTTGAAAATCTATTGCTCCGTTTTTTACCTGAACTAAAACATTGTCCATAAACTTACCATCATAAGGTAAGAATTCATCATAGGCCTGTTTTGCCCTATCGGTATCATCGTGCTCAGAATAAACGAAAGCTCTCCATATAACATTACCACCAAATGGTTTTAATGCAGTGGCCATCATATTAGCGCCATCTACATGATTGCGACCATAGTTTTGTGGTCCTGGTTGACCTTCTGAATTGGCTTTAACCAAAAATCCGCCAAAATCAGGAATTCGCTTATATATTTCAGCTGCTTTATCTGACCACCATTTTTGAACCTGTGGATTAAGTGGGTCGGCAGTTTCTAATTTGCCAATTTCGATAGGTGCAGAAAAGCGAGCAGTTAAATAGACTTTAATTCCATATCCTCTAAAAACGTCGGCTAGGGCTTCAACTTTTTCTAAATACATAGGTGTGAGCACTAAGGCATTGGCGTTTACATTAGTAAGAACTGTTGAATTAATGCCAATAGATGCATTTGCTCTTGCATAATCGATATAACGTTGATCAATATATTCTGGTAATTTTTGCCAATTCCATAAGGAAAAGCCTGCATAACCACGTTCTACACTACGATCAAGATTGTCCCAATGGTTCAACATTCTTAAATCTATTTTAGGACTGTCTACTAAGTCTATAGAATTTAATTTTTGATGTGTTTGCATTAAATGTAAAAACCGAAACGTAGCATACAGTATTCCTATATCTTTTTTTGCACTTATAAGCGTAATCGATTTTTTTTTATACGTCAATGATTTGATTAAAAATCCTTCGTCCGATAATACCTCAATATCTTTATGAATCAAATCTTTTAAATCTTTTGGTAGATTTTGATATACCTCAATAATTAGTGAGTTATCTGAACTTATGCTATTTGAGTACTGTACTTGCTTATTTAGCATTTGAGGTACCGCAAGGGAAAACTCTTTCTTTGTATTTTTTAAAATATCGCTAGCATCTTTAAAACATACTGAACTTACTATTTTGGCATAATCTCTACGTAATTCAGTATTTTCTATTTTATCATATTTCAACCAAAGCTTATAGCCATCTGCCTGCTGACCATGTAGCTTAGTGGCTATAAGTAGAAATAGGATTATGAATATGTTTATATGTTTCATGTTAGAGGTTTTTGTAAGCACAACACCTTTAAAAATAGGGTAATTCTATTGATATGTGTGCATTTAAATTAATGTACTAACCAATATCTATTGAAAAGAAAAGCGAAATTAATTTTTAAATTACCTGGAGTAATAAGGTTTTAATGACCTATAGCTCTATACGGTTATAAGGATGAATGGTAATTTTAGTTACTAAAACCCTTTCGTTAATTCCGAATTGTATAAAGTCTTTATTTTAGTCTGTGATTAAAAAAGTTTCATTTTCCCCGTCTTTATAATCCAAATAGTCTAAATAACGCAATGATATCGATGACACATTCATTTATTGTTTGTCAGAATAAGACCTACAAGTTAGCGGTTAAAATAGTGAAGGAGATATTTAATTTGGTATAATATGTTATTTATCAATGTCTTGGATAGATGTGTTATAAGTTAATTTTTAATCCGCCTTTATAATGAACTTCATTTTGTAATATTTCAATAGTGAATTTGTATTTACCTTTGTTCTATGGAAGAATGGTATGCCTATCCTTTATTGGTTGTCGTTGGCTTTATCGTTGGTTTTATTAATACCGTTGCAGGTGGTGGTTCTCTACTTTCATTACCTATTCTAATCTTTCTTGGATTACCATCAACTTTAGCAAATGGAACAAATAGGGTAGCGGTTATTTTTCAGACAGCTATAGCTACTGCTGGCTTTAAAAGCAAAGGAGTTTCAACGTTTCCATTTAATTTATACTTGGGTTGCTCTTCTTTTATTGGCTCTATAATTGGCGCCAATTTAGCAGTTGATATTAGTGGTGCTTTATTTAATCGAATATTAGCAGTTGTTATGATATGCGTAGTGCTAATTATAGCATTTGGTCCAAAAATAAGTACCAACGAGGTTCAGGAACGACTAACAGGAAAATATTTGTGGTTAGGTGTCATTGCGTTTTTCTTTATAGGAATTTATGGAGGTTTTATAAATGCGGGTATTGGTTTTATTATAATTCTATTTCTTCATTATATAAATAAGATGACGTTAGTACGTTCTAATGCCACCAAAGTAGCTGTTGTTTTTATGTACATGGTATCTGCTTTAGTAGTTTTTGCTTGGAATGACCAGGTGAATTGGAAAATCGGATTAATATTAGCTATTGGTAATGGAAGTGGTGCTTGGTTTGCTAGTCGAGTTTCAGTAAAAAGGGGAGATGGTTTTGTGAAAAAGTTTCTCATTGTTATGGTATCTATACTAGCAATAAAACTTTGGTTTTACCGATAATTTAAACAAGATTTGTATAACTATTAATACTAGAAAGAATGCCAGGATTTGAATTATTTGGTGAAAGTGAAAAAAGTCAAGTACAGGATGTATTAGATTCTGGTGTGCTCATGCGTTATGGTTTTGACGGTATTCGAAATAACCATTGGAAGGCTTTAGAGCTTGAAAATGCGTTGGCAAAGAGAATGGAGGTCGAACATGCGCAAGTGGTAAGTAGCGGTACTGCAGCGCTTACAGTGGCATTGGTAAGTGCAGGAGTAGGGGCAGGCGATGAAGTTATTATGCCAACATTTACATTTGTAGCAAGTTTTGAATCTATTTTAGCAATTGGCGCTGTACCAATTTTAGTTGATGTAGATGAAACGTTGACCTTAGACCCTTCTGCTGTGGAGCATGCTATTACTAATAAAACAAAAGTGGTTATGCCTGTTCATATGTGTGGTTCTATGGCAGACCTTAGAGCTTTAAAGTCTATATGTTATAAACATAACCTACTGTTATTAGAAGATGCCTGCCAAGCAATTGGCGGTAGTTTTGATGGAAAGCCTTTGGGCAGCTATGGTGATTTAGGATGTTTTTCTTTTGACTATGTAAAAACTATTACTTGTGGCGAAGGCGGAGCAATAATAACGAACAATGAAAAGTTTAAAATAAATGCAGATCATTATTCTGATCATGGTCACGACCACATAGGGAATAATAGAGGTACGGAAACTCATCCGTTTTTAGGTTATAATTTTAGAATATCTGAATTGAATGCAGCGGTCGGTTGTGCTCAAATTAAACGTTTAGATGATTTTGTGACTATTCAGAAAAACCATTATTCTAAATTAAGAAATAGTATAGATTCTCTTTCTAATATCACTTTTAGAAGAGTGCCTGATGGTGGTATAGAGAACTATTCATTTTTATCGTTTTTCTTACCAACAGAAGATTTAGCAAAAAAGGCCCACACGGCTTTAAGTGAAGATGGTGTTGATGCTTGCTTTTATTGGTATGATAATAATTGGCATTATTATAAAAAATGGGAGCATTTGACTAATATGAAATCCTTAGGAAAACTTCCACAGGAAGTTGTAAACCAATTACCAGACTATTCAAAATCAGATTTTTCTAAATCTGATGCATGGGTAGGTAGAACTATTTCATGCCTAATAAAACTTAGCTGGACGGATGAACAGGTTGCTGAACGTGGTATTAAAATGAAAGAAGTTTTATCAAAATTCGCATAGAATTTTAGTAGGCGACATTTTCTACAATTTCTAAACCATAACCTACAATACCAACACGTTTTGCTTGGGTGCTATTGGTCATGAGCTTCATTTTATGAATACCCAAATCATGCAATATTTGAGCTCCTATACCAAAGTCACGGTTATCCATTTCTATTTTAGGAGCTTTCATAACGCCTTCTTTTTGTAGCTCCTTAAGTTCTTTTAATCTCGAAAGAAGATTTAACGATTCAGAATCTTGATTGATAAACACTATAGCGCCTCTACCTTCTTGATTTATTTTTTTGAACATATCCTCTAGTTTCTCGTCAGGGTTATGTGTTAAGGTTCCTAAAATATCATTGTTGATAAGCGTAGAATTAATACGCGTTAAAATTTTATCTTCAGAAGACCATGAACCTTTGGTAAGGGCAATATGAACATGATTATTTGTAGTCTGTTTATAGGCTCGTAACCTGAAGTTCCCAAATCTTGTTACAATGTCAAAATCAGTTTCCTTTTTAATTAAACTATCATGTTCCATTCTATAGGCAACAAGATCTTCAATAGAAACAATTTTTAAATCAAATTTTTTAGCCACTTTCACCAATTGAGGAAGTCGTGCCATGCTACCATCTTCGTTCATGATTTCGACTATTATACCAGCAGGTTGTAATCCTGCCAATCTTGCAAAATCAATGGCGGCTTCTGTATGCCCTGTACGTCTTAGAACCCCACCTTCTTTAGCTACCAATGGAAAAATATGTCCAGGTCTAGCAAAATCGTGTGGTTTTGTGTCGGTTTCAGTTAAAGCAATAACGGTTTTAGACCTATCACCAGCCGAAATACCCGTAGTAACACCTTTACCTCTTAAATCAACGGAAACTGTAAAAGCCGTTTCTAAAGGATCGGTATTGTTGCTGACCATCATATGTAATCCTAGATCTTTACATCTTCCTTCGGTTAAAGGAGCGCAAATAAGACCTCTGCCATGAGTGGCCATAAAATTTACGGTTTCTGGTGTAGCTAATTCTGCCGCAGCTAAAAAATCACCTTCATTTTCACGATTTTCATCATCAACAACAATAATTACTTTTCCTAAGCGGATGTCTTCAATCGCTTCTTCTATAGTGTTCAATTGTATTTTCTTAAGATCAGTCATTTTTAAACAATCAGCTTTTATCTTTTTTACTAAATATTTTTTTGAAGAAATCTGCTATAAATCCAAAATTCACCATTCCCTTGTCCTCGGTTGCTCTTTTGGTAAGAAAAACACCTAACGGTAGCATTATCAATGTAGAAAGCCAAGCACCTATCATTGGGTGAATGTTACCCTCTTTAGCATAATTACTAGCAAAAACCCCGATGAAATAGTAGATTAGGAAGAGTACTATCGCAATGACCATTGGTAATCCCAATCCGCCTTTTCTAATGATGGCACCGAGGGGAGCCCCAACGAAAAATAATATAATACACGAAAAGGCCAAGGCATACTTATTATGAAGCGACAGAATATGCATGTTGTAGATTTTATATCTTTTCTGCATTTCTTCTTTTTTACCGCTTACTGTGCCCAGAATACTACTAGTGCCATTTTTGGCGGTAGTTAATATTTGTATCTGTTGCCAATCGGGGAAAAGAACAAGAAAATTCTCCTTTATGGAGTCTTGCAAGGCAATATTCGCCTTAGCCTTAATTGCTTTATCGGCTGAAATGGAATCTTTTTTTGATACCATGTCAGCTTTTGTAGAATCAGTATTCTTTGTTATTAATGGAACAAATATGCCGCTTCTGCTTTCAATATTTTTTGAAAATGCACGAACAATATTATAATTATCTCCGCGCAAAGAGTCAATATCTTTAGTAAGACGTGAGATATTTTTCATCTTGTCCGTACTAATATCGCGTTCTTCTTCTAACTCATCATTATTTATATCGGGAATTTCGATATTCATAGTATACGTATCGAAATTGGCTTGTGCAAAAGGAAATTTCATTTTGCTATCATTGCTTTTTGTTTCAACATCATTATAATAATGGCCATCCCGTAATACAAGTTGAATTAAGTCAGATTCTTCACTACTAATTAATTCACCAGTCTTAGCTTTTATTACTGTAATATTAAGATTTGACTTGGATTTTTCATGTATGATAACATTCTTTAAAAAACGATCATTATCACCATATTTTTCATCAACCTTAATATTCATTCCCTCAAAATCGCTAAATACACCCTCTGAAACTACAGCAGCTGGTTTTACCTTTGCAATATTTCTTCTAAGATTATATATTTTTCGTTGTGATAAAGGGATAACGTTATTAGCGAAAAAGAACGTTACGCCTCCAAGAATAGTTACAAACACTATTAAACTTAACATTGACCGTTGTAACGAAATACCCGAAGCTTTCATCGCAGCAAATTCATAGTTCTCCGCTATAGATCCAAAAGTTAAAATTGAAGATAAAAGTACCGTTAAGGGTAATACTTTCTCAGTTAGATCTGGCATTAAATAAAACAGGAACTTGCCGATAATTACAATATCCAAACCTTTACCTGCTAGGTCATCAATAAAAAGCCAAATCGTTTGGAATATGAAGATGAACATC
>TARA_R110002050_G_scaffold263065_1_pt1 | contig 29956 bp, 27 predicted proteins | sample TARA_R110002050 | Tara Oceans TARA_R110002050 (sample SAMEA4396988) | marine metagenome | biome: Polar Biome; feature: [DCM] deep chlorophyll maximum layer (ENVO:01000326); material: water (ENVO:00002006), including particulate matter (ENVO:01000060) such as... | depth 25 m
ACAACTATAAAAATTTTACTCATTCTATATTTTTTCAAATTGAACTACCTGAGTATTTTTCTCTTCCCTAATTTTTAAAATATAACTACCTTTTGCCAATCCTTCTAAACTTATTTGATAGGTAGTTCCTACGTTTTTAGGATTAAATTCTTTTATTAGTTTACCATCAATTCCATATAATGAAATTGAAATATTTGATTTTTGTTTTAAACCAGATAAGTCAATAGTAACAATATCAACTACGGGGTTGGGGTAAACCTTTATTAACGAGTTGTTTTCAGGAGATGTCTGGTCATCAATAGTGGTTAAAACACCTATATTACTAATATCAAACCTACCCAAAATCCACGCATTACCCAATGTATCTACCTTTACACTATCAAACCATGCCTGACCTCCCAAATCTACCAAAGGATATGTGGGACTGACGGAGTTTACCGTACTTCCAATATACAATTTATCGTTATTAAACGTTTTTAATAACAACGACCCATCAGATCTGTTTCCGCCATAATAGGTGGCCCAAATACGGGTAAGATCGGGTTTAAATGCCATAATATACGCATCGGTATTTCCACTATTATTGTTTTCATAATAATAATTAGGTGCGTTAAAATAATTTATATTATTACTTTTGGTACTTCCCGATATAAATAGGAACCCTCTATTGTCAAGTGCTAAGCTATATACATCATCAATTTCGGCTCCACCTATAAAAGTACTCCACTCTAATTGGTGCGAGTTAGTATTAAAACGAGCTACAAAACCATCATCTTTTGGGTTCAATCCTGTTCCATTAAATGATTCGGTATAGGCCGTTCCGGTAGCCAATGTAGGGAAATTATCATCATTGGTACGCCCACCTACATACAATAAATTATTATATACTTTTATATTAATAATTTCCGAAAAACTAGCACTAGTAGAATCCGCAAAATAAGTACTCCATTCCAGGTTATCGTTGGTATTAAATTTAGCGACAAAGGCTTGATTCGTATTATTGGTTAAACTTGAAATAAAGTAAGCACCACTTCCAGGGTTAACCGTATTTAAACCTCCCATGGCCCTACCTGCTATATATAAATTTCCAACAGCATCATGATCTATTCCATTAATACCTGTACAACAATCAAAACCACTTGCGGTTAACGGAAATAGAGTTGCCCAATTTAAAGCTAAATTATTGTCAAACTTTACAATCATTCCAGTTTCGCCACTTTGCGATGTACCACTAGAGGCATCATTATATGCTCCTGCCTTATATTGTAGAGGTGAGCTGTTTTTACCCATTCCTACTAAATAAATATTGTTACTATTATCTATATCAATATTGTAAAAATATTCAAACTCAGGACCTCCAAAATAGGTGCTCCATAATAAACTTTTTCCATTGGTAGTTATTTGTGCCACAAATAGATCTGCATTACCATCGCCTCCACCAATTGTATCTACATAAGAACCCGCAGGAGGCGTACTAGCCCAAGGTAAACTATTGGTACTTAAAGAACCACCAAAAGTTTCGCCTGCTATAAAAACACTATCATTATTATCAATACCTACCATAAAAACGGGTTCGGCATTATTAGACCCAAAATAGGTTGCCCATTTACGCACTCCATTAGCATCAAACTTAGCCAAAACACCATCAGAATAATCATATCCAACGAAACTAAATGCACCCGGAGTCACCGGGAAATTATTTACTGCCCACGAAGTGCCTGCTTGGTAGTAATTTCCTTTACTATCCACATCCGTATTCCTGGTTTGAGCATTAATGTTTCCACCATAATAACTACTCCATTCCAAATTATCAATTTGAGGGTGGCTTTGTGCAGCCGTAGGAGCACCCATTTGTATAATTAATGGTAAAGAAGAATCATACGCACCCGTTTGTATCTTCACGGTACTTGCTGAAATTTTAACAAATATAGGGAGCCAGTTTAAAGGTACTATATTATTGTTGAGATCTAGTTGATACGCTACTGCACTTGGAAAAATTAACTCATCACTTCCCACAATTACTTTTAAATATCCACTCGTGGCATCAAGGTTATCATGCCCGTCAAAATTCATTTCAATATTATTGGGATTTCCACCTTTCTTAATAACAAAGTAGTTTTTGATACCCCGTCCATTACTAAAAAAATGGAAATCAATATTAGAATACACCTCAGGGTAAACTATTCGTTCATAACTTTTTACATTAGTAATACCTTCAGGACAATGACTAAAGAAAAAATTTTGATAACCCGCTACTTCATTATACTGTTGGGGTGTACTCCATCGGTTTGATTCACCTCCCAAATTCATGTTTACTTTAATTATAGAATCGGGTGTAATGCTATCAATATCCATTTTAACTACTGAATAACTAAATGTGCCACCATCATGAAGATATACTGAAAGAGCTGCCGATAATTTATAAAACTTAATATCATTTACTAAGTTCTTATTCATATCAGTAAGTTGCCCATTGTTTTGAGTATATGCAAATGTTTTTGAGGCAGGTTCATTAAAATAATCGGGAAAATTGGTTTGCCCATAACTAGCGGATGTTAGTATTAAACATCCGACAACAATAATAAAAATTAGCTTTTTCATAATTAGTATTTTTTGGTTGCTCAAATATAATAAAACCTAATATATTGTGATCCATTTACTTACTGAAATTTTGTTTTTTATACAGGTTTCACACCTCATTATACCTTTGATATTTCCACTTAAATAAATCGCACCTGAATTATTTCCTATCCTTAACACCAATGCTATTAAGTTTATCATTCTACACGTACGAATAGCGGGAGAAGATTATGATTTTCTGTTTGATACCGGAGCCCCAAACGTAATCACCAACGAATTGAGTGAGAAACTTAACCTTAAACCAGTTGGACAACACAATACGAAAGGAAGTCAAGGTCATCGAGAAAAAGTGAATTATGCCTACATCGATGCCCTAGAAATTGGCGGAATTCCGTACTTAAAAACGGGAACAGCTATAATGGATTTCACCAAATCCACAGAAATCGGTTGTTTGCAAATTGATGGGATTTTAGGCGCCAATACCATGCGTCATTCCATTTGGCAAATTGATTATCAAAAACAAGAAATAATTATTGCGAGCCATATCGATTCCCTTTCCTTTTTACCGAATCTGGATACCATTCCGTTTACCACAAAGACCACCGGAACGCCCGTTTTAGCTATCCAAATGGGTAAGGTAATCGAACGCAATGTAACGCTAGATTCAGGCGCTAGTGGCTATATTGACCTTAGCAATCATACCTACCAAGAAGTGTTGAAAGCCAACCCAAACGTGCCGCATAATTTTGCCTACGGAAATAACTCGAGTGGTATCTACGGAATTGGTGCGCCCGACACGCTAAACTTTTTCAAGCCCGACACACTCCAATTTGGCACTATTGAGCTCCATCATCAAATCTGTCAAGCTTCAGTCGCTCCAACTTCCTCCACCTTAGGCACACGGTTTTTTAAAAATTATATTATTACGCTTGATTGGAATCAAAATCACCTTTTATTAACCCAAGTAAAAGAATTTGACTACTCTGCCGAAGAAAACCTAGGCTACAAAACGCGTTTTATTGATGATAAAATGAAGGTTTCACTTTTATACAACGGTACCGAAGCTTCCAAAAACTTGCAACTATATGAGGAAGTAATTCAGGAAGATTCGACTCGTTATTCCACTTTTACAAAACTCGATTATTGTAAAATGATTTCGGATACCAATAAACCAACCGAAAAAGTCACCACTATTTTAAGAGATTCGATTGAAATCACATTTCCTTTCACTAAAGCGGTGTTTTTGCGGTAAATTACTTATTGGTTTCGTATTCGTATCGAGTGGTTTCAAGAACAATATTACTTGTATCTAAAACAGACTTGGTCATTACATTACCGTCTTCGTAGAAAGTATATTCATAGTGAAATTTTTGATTCTTGTAATACCATTTGGCATCCGGATTTTTACTACCATCGTTTGTTGCACTTGTATTAATAATTCGCTCTACCGGTAAATTCGCAGAAACCGAATAGATGGAAGGGTCTATTACCCAAAATGGCTGCAACACATTTTCATATTGGTTGTAGGCATAAATATTATACTCAAAATTCTCATTAAAAATAGAAGCGATATATTCATTATTATACCTATCCACATTTCCATTTTTGGTCATTACATACTGCCCCTTATTCGGTTGTTGCGTGGGAGCGTAGAATTCGATTTGACTAATGGTATTAAAATTATTGTAAATCACATTGTAATTAGCGGCTAGTGCATTCCGGTAATATTTTGAAATAGTAGCCAATTTATCATTGCTGTAATTATACCTCGTTAATTCTTTATTTCCCGATGGGAACGTATACGTATACAACGAATCGAGATGTTGTCCATGGTAAAAAAAGTGAATAGAATCGGTTACCGAACCATCATAATTAAACTGAAAATACTGCAATAACCGATTTGGGCTATACACGTACTTCTTATACAATCTACCGTTATTGTACTCTGTGACCGTGTATGTCGCAGAGGCGGGAGTTGGATTTTCTTTTTTGCAAGAAATAAATTGAAGGGTAAAGATGGCGAGGATAAAAAATAAAAATCTTTTCATAAGGCATATTAATTTGGTGTAAATATAAGGAAATTCAATAGTAAATTTCATTGCCGCATTTAGCAATAATTACGCCAAGGTTCAATAACTATTCCCTCACAAACGGATTCGCATATTTTTCATTTCCAATGGTGGTTTCTGCACCATGACCGCAATACACCACCATATTATCAGGCAGTTTATACATTTTTTCTTTGATAGAACTTTCTAAGACATCAAAATTACCCCCAGGCAAATCGGTACGTCCAATCCCATTTTGAAAAAGAACATCGCCTGCAATTACCCAATTAGAACCCTCGCTTACCAAGGCAACGTGCCCCGTAGCATGTCCGGGTACGTGAAGTACTTTAATTATTTCGGTATCCAACTTAATTTCATCTTCATGATTTATGAAATTTTGGATAGGCGGAGATGGAATATACGGCAATCCGTACATCTCGCACGCACGTTTATTCCCATTCATTGTAGCCTCTCCATCTTTATGACCGGTAGGTTTAAGGTTCCATTCGTTACATACAAACTGATTACCAAAAACGTGATCTAAGTGGAAATGAGTCAAAACCAACGCGACCGGATGCAACGAATTACGGGTTATCATAGATTTCAAAACTTCATTCTCTGAGGCATTGGAGCACCCTGGATCTATGATTATACAATCCTTATTTTCGGCTTCAATTACGTACGTATTTTCTTGAAATGCATTAAAAACCAACTTGTGAACTGTTAACATACGTGTATTATTTTAGGAGGGTAAAATTAAATTTAAAGTGAAACACAATAAATCTTACTTTTACATCTTTTGTAATAAATAAATTGAGCCACAAATTTAGGTCGAACCTGAATGAATAGAACTTTTAAATGTTATTTTTTATTTGGTTTCGTGATGACTTTTTTCATCGCACAAAACACTAATGCTCAATTCTATAGAGGCTCTTATCAAGAGTTTGGAAAAAACAGACTCCAGTTTTTTGAGCCCAATTGGCAACACATGGATTATGAAAATTTCAATGTGTATTTTTACGGAACCGGCCGTCCGCTTGCCGATTTTGCCGCTAAAGAGGGCGTAACCACCTTAAAAAAACTTCAAAACACACTAGATTATCGCATGCGAGGAAAAGTATATATCCTCGTTTTTAATACCCAAGCAGAATTTGACCAAAGTAACATTGGACTAGAAATTCCGGATGCCAACAACATTGGAGGAACTACCCATTTACAAGGGAATAAACTTTTTGTATATTTTAATGGTGACCATAAAGAGCTTCAAAGACAGATTCGAGGTGGTTTGACCGAAGTGATTGTTCGTCAGTTAATGTTTGGCAAAAATTGGAAAGAAATGGTCAAAAATGCTGCCTTAATGAATATACCCAATTGGTATATTGATGGGCTGGTATCTTACGCTACACGAAGATGGAGTGTTGATATTGACGACCATGCTAGAGACTTAGTGCTGGACGGGCAAATAGGCAAACTTAACCGGTTAACGGGTGAAGATGCCACTTTTGCAGGTCATGCGTTATGGTATTATATCTCTGAAATCTATGGCCCAGAGGTTATCCCAAACATTCTATACATGTCTAAAATAAGTCGAAGTATAGAAAGCGGATTCCTATTTGTATTAGGCCAATCCATGCCTACACTCATAGAATCTGCCCAAAAATATTACCTCGCAAAATACGTTGCCGATGATGCCCAACGTACCCTTCCGGCTGGAGAAGAGTTGAAAATACGAACAAAAAAGACCCGTTCATACCAACGTATTTCTTTGAGTCCAGATGCGCAATATGCGGCATATACATCCAACGAGTTGGGGCAATATAAAGTTTGGTTACATCAAATTGACAAAAGCAAAACCAAAAAAATTGCCAAAGGAAACCATAAGCTAGATCGTATTGCAGATGTAAGTTATCCGTTATTAGGTTGGAGTCCTTCTTCTGAAATTTTGGCGATGATTTACGAAAAGAAAGGCAAGGTATTACTGGATATATACGACTTAACCACAAAAAAATGGGACAAGCGAGAACTTGTTCGGGTGGACAAGGTATTGGGTTTTAATTTTTCAAATGATGGTAGACGCTTAGTCATTTCTGCGATTAAAGGTAGTCAATCCGATTTGTTTGTATTCAACCTTTCCCAAAACTCAATGCGTCAAATCACCAATGACATTTACGATGATTTAACTCCGAGTTTCGTTCCCAATTCAAACACCGTAATTTTTGCATCCAATCGCGGTTCGGATTCTGTAAAAATAAAAGACGATGTTTCGAAAATGATGGAAAACACCGATTTGTTTTTATACGATTATAAAGAAAAACCCAAGGTCTACAAGCGATTGGTCAACTCGCAAGATTATGATGAGCGTTTACCTTATGCCTTGAACGACAAATACTTTAGTTTCATTAGCGGTGAGAATGGAATTCGTAATCGGTATGTAGGTGAAGTGGATAGCGCTATTAGCCACATTGACACCACCATTCATTACAGGTACTTTACAAAAACCACCGCAATTTCTAATTACAAAAGAAATATCCTTTACCAATCCATGAGTGTGGAAAGTAGAAAGTATGCCGAAATGATTAAATATCAAGGTAAATACCGTTTTTTCATTCAAGACTTTGACCAAGTAGCAGAGAAAAAAGTAAATCCTACCGCATTTGGAGAAAGCCAAGATAAAAAACAACTAGCCCAAGAAAGATTACGTACCGAAAAAGGAACGCAGTTTAATGTGGTTCAGCCGCCATTCCGCGACCTTCGGGTGTATAACGACAGCTTGGCTATTGATATTAATCAATATGTTTTTGGTAAAGGTATTCCTAAAGGGAAAAGCAACCCGGATGGACCGATTAAAAACTCTAAATTAATCACCCTCAAATCGGTGAATATGACTCCGGAAGAAGAGGCGGGCGAAGAATTTAAATTTCCAAAACAAGAAAATTACCGTCTTGCATTTTTAGCTACGGATGTAACCACAGCGGTGGATTTTGATTTTGCAAATCAGTTGTACCAGCCATTTAATGGCGGGCCATATAACAATCCTGGTATGGGAACGGTTTTTAAAATCAGCCTTTTTGATGTGATGGAAGACCACAACATTACAGGAGGAATGAGATATGGATTAAATGGAGCCAGTACGGAGTACTTTTTAAGCTATACTAACCGTAAAAAACGGATGGATAAAAAGGTGAGTTTTCAACGCCAACAATTGAAACAAACCACTGCTCAAAATTATAATGTCACCTCGTTAATTCATCAAGCTAAGGTGAGTTTTTCATGGCCTTTCAGTAATGTATTGGCATTAAAAACAACCGTTAATTTAAGAAATGACCGAAACATTTTAAAAGCGGTAGATGACCAATCTCTTGCTGCAAGTGATTTTAGTTCTAGCTGGGGAGGATTGAAATTAGAATTGATATTTGACGATACGCGTGACATTGCAATGAACATTAAAAATGGTTCGCGATTTAAGATTTTTGCAGAATCGTATGCCGAAATAGCTAAAGGTATCCAAGACATTCACGTGGTAGGTGCCGATTTCAGAACCTATACCAAAGTTCACCGAAACATTGTATGGGCAAACAGATTAGCCGGAAGCACCTCTTTTGGCCAGCGAAAACTAGTGTATTACTTAGGTTCTGTAGATGAATGGATAAATTTTGGAGAACGATTCAATACCCAACAAAACATTGCACAGGACCAAAATTTCTTTTGGCAAGCATTGGCAACTAACATGCGTGGCTTTACCCAAAATATTAGAAACGGAAATACATTTGTGGTGTTAAATTCTGAATTGCGTGTACCTATTTTTCAGTACCTGTTTTCCAAACCATTAAAATCGGAATTTATCAAAAACTTTCAAATTGTTGGTTTTGGTGACGTGGGAACCGCTTGGACTGGACCTGACCCATGGAGCGATAAAAACGCATTCAACACCCGTACCATTCAACAAGGAGGGAGCGATGTTACGGTAAGAATCAACAATAAAAAAGACCCATTAGTGGGTGCTTTAGGTTGGGGATTAAGAACTACTTTATTAGGCTATTACGTTCGTTTGGACCGTGCGTATGGGATTGAGGATGGTGGTTTTCTTGATCCAATGTGGCATTTAAGTTTAGGATTAGATTTTTAGCATATTTATAATATGGTATTTAGTTCCATCCTCTTTCTAAGTGTTTTTTTACCACTATTTCTATTCTGTTTTTACCTGAGCCCCATTTGGTTAAAAAAATGGACCATTGCCATTTTCAGTATTGTATTTTACGCTTGGGGCGCTCCCGTTTTCGTTTTCTTTCTGTTAGGCAGTTCCATTATCGATTTCTTTTTATCCAAAAAACTGCAACCGGACCAGCCTAATCGAAAATACTTTTTGTGGTTTTCCTTATTCCTAAACATTTCGCTTCTCGCCTATTTCAAATACGCTAATTTCTTTGTCGGCAATGTTTCTGAAGTATCCGAAGCTTTTGGCTTTAGTCAGGTTTCATTTAAAGAAGTACTGCTTCCTATTGGGATTTCATTCTTTACTTTTCAAAAAATAAGTTACGTCATGGACGTGTATTCTGGAAGAAATGAACGCTTAACGAACTTTCTGGATTACCTCATGTATATCATCATGTTTCCTCAATTAATTGCTGGACCTATTGTGAGATACAACGATGTAAGCGACCAAATAAAAAACTACCACACCAATAAATTCGACCAAAAACTGCATGGGCTATATCGATTTATAATCGGGCTGGGTAAAAAGATTTTTATCGCCAACACATTTGCCGAGGTGGTGGCGAATGTGAACGGATTAGGAATTGACCAAATGAGCACCACCGACTCATGGATGGGGATTTTGGCGTACACATTTCAAATTTATTTTGATTTCGCGGGCTACTCCGATATGGCTATTGGACTCGGGTTAATGATTGGTTTTCAATTTCCAGAAAACTTCAATTTCCCATATCTATCCAAAAGTATTACTGAATTTTGGCAACGGTGGCACATTACATTAGGCTCTTGGATGAGAGACTATTTGTATATTCCGCTAGGTGGAAATCGGGTGTCTAATATTCGAGTTTATTTCAATCTACTTTTCGTTTTCTTCATTTCCGGGTTTTGGCATGGAGCCAATTGGAACTTCATTATTTGGGGTTTTTACCACGGATTTTTCTTAATGATAGAACGTGCCGGATTAGCAAAATTCATTCACAAACTACCTAAATTCATTCAAATTAGTTACACCTTTCTTGTGGTAATGATGGGCTGGGTATTTTTTTCTATGGATGTGCATACGGCAGGATTATATCTGCAAAAAATGTTTGCGTTTTCCGACTTGCAATTATCGGTTTCCGTACCTATCAAATCAATGCTCATTATGGTAGCGGGAACACTCACTGCATTTATGGCGGTAAACAAACCGCTGCTAGATTATTTTAATCAGCTCCCACAAAAACTTGCCAACGCACGTTTGGGAGTTTCTATGATAATTTATCCTGCATTTATTCTTATCCTTTTTCTATCATTCGTTTCATTGATGACCACGGGGTTTAATCCGTTTATTTATTACCGATTCTAATGAAAAACCGAACTCAAAACATATTGGTTTTTGTGGTGATTGGATTCCTTTTTATCCCATTAGCATTTCAATTACCTGGGCTAAATGAAAAGGTGCAGCCCTTAAATGGAGCATTTGAAAAGACCGATACACTTGCGTTTTCAATTGCCGCATGGAAAGATAAAACCTGGCAAGAAAACCGAGCCAATCTTCAAAAAAACAATCTCCATATCAGACCCAGCATTATCCGAGTGAAGCATGAATTGGATTATCGCTTATTTCATGAGTTTCACATGAGCGATTTACTTATTGGAAAAGAAGATTACTTATTCAGTATTGGATGGGCTACTTCGAGAGCAAATAAGCACACGCTAAATGCCGATTCCATTGCAGCTTTCGGAACTAAGCTCAAAAAATTAGCCAGTGTTTTACAGCAAAAGGGGAAGTACTTTAAGATAATTATTCCACCAGCCAAGGAGGAAATATTCCATGCGTATTTACCGACAGAATTGGCGCAAGAAAATGTAGATAACGATTACCATTTATATATCCAAACCCTGCAAAACAACGATATAGATTACTGGGATTTACTTCCCTTCTACCAGCAATTAATGGATACTTGCTCCTACCCGCTTTATAGCAAAACAAGCGTGCATTGGACCAAATATGGTGCTTCATTCACCCTACTAAAATTGCTAGCAGACATGGAATCTAATCTACAGCTAAAAATGCCCCAATTGAAAATAACCAAACTAAATATTTCAAAATTCGCCAATGGCGATGGTGATTTTGAAACCACTTTAAACCTACTTAACAAAATAGATAATTCAGATTTTGCATACCCAAGTTATACGGTGGATACCAGCAATTCTCACGTGCATAAACCAAAAGTGTTAACCATTGGTGATAGTTTTTATTGGGGAATGAAAGGGACTTGGATGCTTCCTCAAGTGTACACGATGGATTCTAAGTATTTATATTATTATAATACCGTGTACTACAATGGAAATCAGCCTTCTCAAAACATTAAAGACATTGATATTGTAGCAGAATTTAAATCGGCAGATGCTATTGTATTGATTAACAGCCCACATAATTTGGATGGATTCCCCTTCGGTTTAGATTCCGACATGGATAAAATTATTGAAGGATTAAAAGAATTACCCAATGCAGAATGATACACCCGTAATGGAAGCATCCTTTTTTCACTATTTCCGTAAGCCCGTGAATCACATTCCGCTACCCGAAAAGTTCACTTTCCCATTTGATTACATTCCGCATCCGTTAGCTAAAATGGCCAGCGAAGAATTGCAACAGTTTTTAAGTCAACAAACGGATTGGGAACATGATTTTGGAATAGACGATCCCAAAAGCCCAAATGGATTAGGAAAAATGTTGGGCGTTTTAGTGGTTCAAAATTCGAAAGGTGAATTAGGTTACCTCACCGCATTTTCTGGAATTTTAGCTGGGCAAACGTTACTCCCATCATTTGTACCACCGGTTTATGACCGTAAACATACCCAAAGTTTTTATTCCGAATTAGAAAACGAAATTAATGAAATCACTAGTGAAATAGCACGTTTAGAACGAGACGAAAATTTCATTAGCCAATCGGAGAATTACCACCGAGATTTTTCTAATTCCGTAGAACAAATAACAACGAAAAAGAAAACGCTAAAGGAAGCTAAAAAAAGGCGTAAGAAAGCCCGAAACGAAGGCGTCTCAAAACTAACCACCGAAGAATTTAACCTATTAAAAAACCACCATGAAATAGAAAGTAGAACTTTCGATTTAGACTACAAAAAAACGGTTCGAGAATGGAAACTTCAGTTGGCTAAACTACAAGAACCAATAGTACACCACCAGCAAAATATTGACTCCCTAAAGCAAAACAGAAAAGCAAAATCGAGTAAAATGCAACAGGTATTATTTGACCAATACCAATTTTTGAATTCCAAGGGAGAAATGAAAGGTGTATTACCCATTTTCGAATCCTTCAATCAGTCGGTGCCGCCAGCAGGAGCAGGAGATTGTGCTGCACCAAAACTATTACATTTTGCTTTTGCTAATCAATTAAAACCAATTGCTTTAGCCGAATTTTGGTGGGGTAAATCACCCAAATTAGAAGTTAGAAAACACGGCCACTTCTACCCTTCTTGTAAAAGTAAATGTCTCCCCATTTTAGGCCACATGCTTGCAGGAATGGCACTAGATGAAAACCCGGTAGAGTCCATTCCTTTGGAAGATTTAAAAATCAAAATCATTTTTGAGGACGACTATTTATTGGTCATTCATAAACCTGCGGGTCTGCTATCGGTACCCGGTAAAAAAATTAAAGATTCGGTAGAAACGCGAATGAAAGCCAAGTTCCCAGAAGCTACGGGGCCCATTTTAGCACATCGGCTAGACATGTCTACTTCCGGAATTATGTTGCTTTCCAAATCGTTAGAAATCCATCAAAATCTTCAACGACAATTTACAAGTCGCACCATTAAAAAACGCTACCTCGCCCTATTAGATGGAGAAATTCAGGAACAATCGGGAGTTATTGAGCTTCCCATTCGAGTGGATATTGATAATCGACCTACTCAAGTAGTGGATTTTGAGCATGGTAAAAAAGCGGTCACTCAATGGGAGGTGATTCATGTTGCTAATCACAAAACGAGCATATATTTCTATCCCGTTACCGGTCGCACCCACCAATTACGCGTACATGCTTCGCACCCAAAAGGTTTAAACGCACCCATTGTGGGAGACGAATTATACGGAACGCGCGCCAACCGATTACACTTACAAGCCAACTTATTGGAATTTACGCATCCTATAACCCAAGAGCGTAAATCCTTTGAAATAGAAGCAGAATTTTAACCCAAGAAACGGTCTTTTCCTAAGGAATGTTCTTTTTGTCCAAGATTAACCAACCTACCTTTGATGCTCATTATAAACAGGCTTTATTATGCAAACAGCATCTTTAACTAAAGAAATAATATACAACGAAAGTAAACCAACCATAAACGTGATGTTGGAAACGGACGGAACAAAAGAAATTAGAATTGCCATGAAAACGGGACAATTCATGAAAGAACACAAAACACCCTATCCTATTGTAGTCGAGCTATTTGAAGGCACGCTAGACTTTGGTGTAAAAGGAGAAATTCTGCATTTGGAAAGTGGCGATATGTTGGCCCTAGAAGGTGATGTTGCACACGATTTGGTTTGTACCAATGACTGCATTGTTCGTTTGTCGTTATCTAAATTAGATAAAGTAGAACGCGTATTGGATGTGATAAAATAACGATGACTAAGCGAAACAAAAAAGCTTCACGAAACGATAATTTGATTGTGTTTTCTCATGAGCATCATCATGGACTGATTTTTTGTAATCGCCTAAAAAAAGCAGCTCATATTGACGATGAAACCGTAAGCCGATATATCATTGATTTTTGGGATAATTATTTAGACCTCCATTTCAAAAATGAAGAAATAGGCTTTCTACCTCACTTGGTTAAGGAGGGGTTAACACTCCAATTTATCAATGAACACAAGCAGATTAACAAATTAGTGGATGAAATAAAAAGCGGAAAAGGGAAAATCAAAGCACAAGCCTTGGCGCTTTCAAAACTCATTCATGACCATATCCGGTTTGAAGAACGAGAGTTTTTTCCTTGGTTAGAAAAAGAACTTACGGATAATCAATTAGAATCGATTGGATTACTTTTGAACGACACGGAAGTATCCGCTCATGATTTCAGTCCAGCCTTTTGGATTTAATAACACAACACATTCATGTACCGATTTAGGGAATATCTTGAAAATATTGCAGAAGTTTCTGACCATGATTGGGATTTATTTTCCTCGAAACTATTTAAGCAAGAATTTGCTAAACGAAGCGAATTCGTTCAAGTCGGACAGATAGAAAATCACATTTCATTTATTGAAAAAGGGATTGTTCGGTTATTTATTCCAAAAGACAACGAAGAAAAAGAAATTACATTTGGATTTAGTTTTGCGGGTGAATTTATTAGTGCGTACGACTCCTTTTTAACGCAAACACCTTCTTTGTATCAGTTAGAACCATTAACCGATTGCGTGATTTGGAGCATCACCTATTCTGATTTACAGGACGTTTATCAGCATACCCAAATTGGTAATTTAATAGGTCGCCTATCTTCCGAAAGGCTTTATTTAATTAAGTCCGCACGGATGCAATCTTTGCTAAACGAAACCGCAGAAGAGCGCTATGTCAATCTCAAAAAAGAACGTCCAAAACTACTTTCAGAGATCCCCCTAAAATACATTGCCTCGTATATAGGCGTTACGCCTCAAGCCCTTAGCCGAATTAGAAAGCGTCTTTTATGAACCCAGGTTCATTGTTTAACCTAATTCTGTAAAATATCTTTGGCGTATTAAATTAGAGCTATGGCAATTTTGATATTTATGTTGGTTTTATGGTATGGAGGCTTGTTTTTTCAGACCTTTTTTTTGCATCGTTATGCGGCTCATCAAACCTATGAAATGTCAAAAAAATTCGAGAAAATTACGTTTTTCCTAACTTGGGTTTTTCAAGGCTCCAATTATTTGAGCGCTTATGGTTACGGAGTAATGCACCGCATGCATCATGCCTACGCAGATACGGAACAAGACCCCCACTCGCCAAAATACGATAGCAACCCATTTACCATGATGTGGCGAACCAAAAATGTATACCAAGAAATTAATCAGAAAAAAGTGGCAATTGCGCCTCAATTCACCCATAATGTACCGCAATGGGATTGGTTTGATAAAATGGCCAGCTCTAAAATTTCAAGACTAATTTGGGGAACTCTTTACACCTTGTTTTTTTACGAATTTGCAACCGCTTGGTGGCAATGGCTTTTTTTACCGGTGGCCTTTTTGATGGCTCCTATCCATGGAATGATTATTAACTGGTTTGCACATGTGTATGGATACGTGAACTTTAAAGTGAGCGACACCTCTAAAAACCTACTCCCATTTGATTTTTTAATGATGGGTGAAGGATACCACAACAATCACCATAAATATGGAACTCGAGCTAATTTTGGTGGTGTGCGCTGGCATGAAATTGACCCCACTTATATTATCATGAAATTGTTTAATGCAGTTGGCATTATTCGCCTCAAAGATTCTGGTGTCCGAGTTTAGTAATTAATTAGTCTAATTACCTCGGTTGCTTCGGAGGTTTCAATCTTAACAATTCGTAAACCTGATTTGAATTGATCTTGCCAATTTATAGTTTCAAAAGGGCTAATTTCTACCATTTTCAACAGCTGACCATGAACTGAATAAATGGTAATCATGGCACTATAACTTGTTGGATTTTCAATTGTTAACCGGTCCATATACGGATTTGGATACATTTGTAAACCAGTGCTTTTCAATTCATCAATTCTAGTTTGAGTCCCATTGGAAGAGTTGGGAGTAGGATCATTAAAGAAAACCCAATTTGGAGATGCGTCATAAGACCTACCAAAAGAAACATCTGTAGATTGAGTACTATAAGAAATGTAATCAACGGTATCTAATCCTGTCCCTGCCTGGTGATACAATCCTATTTCTTCACCGCTTTTAGAAAGCTTGAAATTAGCATGGTCCCCACCATTTGCAGTATCACCAGAAGCCCAAATTAATTTGAATCCACCGGGTAAGATATCTTCACTTGGAAGCTGCCATTGGGTCGGGTCGGTTGCATCATCCGACAGGTAATAATCGCCTAAGAAAATACTGTTACTCGTATTGTTAAACAATTCGATCCAATCAGAAAAATCTCCGTTATTATCTGGGATTTCCGTATTGTTATCCGCCATAAACTCGTTTATCACTAATTCTGAAATAGAGGAAATGGTATAAAATTCATGTTCCGCACGAACGGGTGAGAATTTACCTATCCCACTATTTTCAGCGTAAATATAAAATTGGACAGTCGTATTATTCATAATTAGGTCAACTCCATATTCACCGTCATTTGCAGCCCCATCATTATGCGCCCCGTCATCATACATTAATACACGTGTAAAAGGAGCGGTGTCAACAGACCTATAACCTAGGTATACCGTGTTTTCATCCGTAACAGTGGCCGTTACTGTAATGGTTTCTCCTATGGAAGGGTTAGCATTAGAATAGGTAATATTGGAAATTGTTGGTTCAGTTTGTGTAAAATCAGAATTTGCTAATAAATAGGTACTCCTTGCATCCATTAAATTAGTAATCCCTGGCGCTGATTCGGGTCTGCCCCCACCACCGCTAGTTATATCGGTAGTTAAGTTATCTACGAAATTAGCATAGGTATAAAACTTGTTTCCATCACTTTGAACAGCTGCATCAATAAGGGTTTGCAAATTTTGGGCAGTAGTTAAATAACTACCATCATCAAAATTTTCTAGCAGCATAGTTTTCACATGTGCCAAATACATTCGCTTATACATTGGAACACTTAGCAATTGGCTAATTAACGGATAGGAAGCATCATTTTCATGTAATAAATGTGTCATTTGTTGTTTTCCTGAAGTATTAAGATTCCCACCAGAACCAGTCATTGAAAAGCGTCCGAATGATTCATTTAAATCCCATACGACAGGCAAAAAACGGCCGCTAGCATCCTTATATAAATAGTAATTCTGCGCAAAAGCACCCGAATAACTATCCAAGTTTACCAAAACATTGTTAAATGCTAACATCCATATAGCACGATCCACATCGATTTTTTTTTCAATATCACTTATATTATTTGCCAGCGTGTCGCAAAGGTTAATAAGCTCATCCCAACCATAATCAGATTTTAATTCATACGAATCATAATAATCTGTACTGTCAGCGCCCATATACACCAAATTAGGATAATCACTTGAACCTGGGCCAGCTCCTGCAGGAGGATTACATTTCACAAATGTATTTGTCTTTGAGGAGAAGCGACTATTCAAGAACTTTTTTCCAATAGCCTCAGAACTACTATACAAGCCTATTAATGTGCCATTTACATACACATTTGCATAATTAGAAAGCGGGGCATCCATGTATTGACGTAAAATTTGATAGGATAAAACTTCACGAACAAAAGAGGGGTCGTTTTTTACATTGCTCAATTTAATATCGGTGTAGGCTTCGTAAATTTGGTTTTTATACGTATCTAGTTCTATGTGAAATGGATTTTTCGTTTGGTTAGCACTGTAAGTACTATTTCCTTTATATTTTACACCCACACTGTCAAAAAGAGTTCCGTTGATTGAAATGCTTTGAGCCATGATATATCCATCATTCCCAGCTTTTTCTGCATCCAATAATGCATCCCAATTGCTTTGTGCAAAAGTGATTTCAATAGTTTGAATTACGGATGGGTCATAAAAGTTTTGGCTCAAACCAACCAATGAAATGAAAGTTGCAAAAATTAAAGTGTAATAATGTTTCATAGTATTGTATTTTTTTACATTAACTCTTTTCGACTACTTACTAAACAAATGGTTTAATCTGAAAAAATAAAAATGTATTACTTGTATGAATGGGCTCCAGCCATTCTTTCTTTGATTTAAAATTACAACAATCATTCATAAACTTATAACTAATTGAAATTAAACCATATATAAGCTTCAGATTATTAAGCCCCTTCTTTAACAATTCATTTTATCTTTGACTCGAAAATTTCAAATAATGAAATCAAAAAAATATTCCATGACAGAAATTATGATTCTCATCCTAATCGGCTTAGCCGGTGGGGTTTTGAGCGGTATGTTTGGTGTGGGAGGTGGAATAATTATCGTTCCTGCCTTCGTATTTTTTCTAGGTATGTCGCAGCATGAAGCCCAAGGCACCTCTATCGGGTTAATGCTTTTACCCATTGGCATTTTAGCGGCTTACAACTATCATCAATCTGGAAATATGGATATAAAAGCAGCGCTCATTGTGGCGGCAGCTTTTGTGCTTGGTGGTTATTTCGGGTCTAAAATATCCTTAGGTTTGGACCAAGTTTTAATCAAAAGGATTTTTGGAGTACTTATGTTATTTGTTTCCGTAAAACTCATTTTTTTCAGTAAATAATGACCATTTCAAAACAAACTATTTTAGCACTGGCTGAGTCAGTTTTTCCAAATGTGGTAGCGCAAAGAAGACATCTTCATGCGCACCCCGAACTCTCGTTTAAAGAGTTTAAAACCTCCGATTATATCGCCTCTCAATTAGATGAGTTGGGCATTCCATACCAACGAAATTTTGTTAAAACGGGTATTGTGGCGCACATTGAGGGTGTTAATCCATCCAAAAAAGTTTTTGCCATTCGGGGAGATATGGATGCCCTACCAATTACCGAAAAAACGGGACTTGATTTTGCCTCTAAAAATGTAGGTGTTATGCACGCTTGTGGGCACGATGTACACACAAGTTCTGTACTTGGAGCTGCGGCTATTTTAAACCAAATTAAAGACCAATTTGAAGGCACGATTAAACTTATTTTCCAACCCGGAGAAGAAGTTTTGCCCGGTGGCGCTTCCTTAATGATTGACGAAGGAGCTTTGGAAAACCCTAAAGCACAGGCCATAATTGGTCAGCATGTATATCCTCAATTTGAATCGGGAACGGTGGGCTTTCGTCCGGGAATGTATATGGCTTCGTGCGATGAAATACATCTACATGTAAACGGAAAAGGCGGACATGCGGCTGAGCCTCATTTAATTACCAATCCTATTTTAATCGCTTCCAAAATTATGTTGGAGCTGTATAAAATCAACGACCTTGGCAGAGAGAAAAACGTTCCAACCATTGTTTCCATTGGATTTGTGGAAGGACTTGGCGCTACCAATGTGGTTCCCGACCAAGTGTATATTCAAGGTACTTTCCGTACACTCAATGAAGAATGGCGGGCCGAAGTTCACGAAAATATTGCCCGTATTTGTAACACCATTGCCACAGAAATGGGTGGCTCAGTAGATGTAGATGTTCGAAAGGGGTATCCGTATTTAGAAAATGATGTGGAATTAACAAATAGGTCTAAACAATATGCGATTGATTTACTAGGAGTTGAAAACGTGAAGGACCTGGATTTACGTATGGGAGGCGAAGACTTTTCATATTATACCCATCATATTCCGGGATGCTTTTACCGCTTAGGAACAAGCGAACCCGGAAAGCCATCGAGTGGTTTACATACCTCCACATTTAAGGTAGATGAAAGTGCTTTAAAAACTGGCATGAGTCTACTTTCTTGGATAGCTTTGCAAGAATTAAAAAGACAGTAAAATGCGTTATTTCAAATTCCTTTTAGCAATAGTTCTCACCGCTACAGTTCTAATTTCTTGTCAAGACAAAAAAGGGGAAAAATGGGAAGAAACCATGAAAGTGCATGATGCGGTTATGCTAAAAATGCAAGAAACCGGAGAAATGCAAGCCAAATTAAATCAGTTAATTATGCGGGCTAAACAGGATTCATCCACTATTCTATATACTAAGTTAGATACCCTGCAAATTGCATTTGACGCCTTAGAAAAAGCCGATGTTGAAATGATGGATTGGATGGCTCACATTCAAAAGCCCCGCAAAAACGACAACCAAGATTCTGTTTTAAACTATTTAGAACAGGAACAACAAAGCATTACAGCTGTGGGTGTTACCATGGACAATGCAGTGACCCAAGCCGAAAATATTCTTAAAAGTTTAGAAAAATAATCATGCGCTATCTCCTTATACTATTTATTGCCGTTGGACTTTCTAGCTGTATCGAACGCATTCAAGAAAAAACTGAATTACCGGTTTATGGGTCTAAAGAAATTCTGGTACCTGGCGAAGATGGTCAAGATGAAATTGACAATATCGTATTGAAAATAGATTCGTTTACGGTCATGGACCAAGACAGTAATTTGATCACCGCTGCCGATTTTGAAGGAAAAATTTATGTGGTAGATTTCTTTTTTACCCACTGCCCTACAATTTGTCCGGTGATGACCAAAAACATGGCAAAAGTTTATGATGCTTTTAAGGACGATGCTAACGTTCTGTTCTTGTCGCATACTATTGATGTTAAAAACGACTCGGTGCCCCAACTCAAAAAATACGCAAATAAAATTGGAATTTCATCTCATAAATGGCACATGGTTACGGCCGACAAAATGGTAATTTACGATTTAGCCGAGCAATACATGGTTAGTGCCGCAGAAGACCCCAATTCACCAGGTGGCTATATGCATAGTGGAGCATTTATTTTGATGGATGGCCAACACCGAATTCGTGGATATTATGATGGCACCATGGATGATGATACCGAACAAATTATTGCCGATATAAAAGTGCTTAAAAAGGATCACAATGAACGTTAATTTACGAATAGTTATTCTTGGCGGTTTTGTTTTTATCCTATTAGCTTTAATGGTTTTTAGATCATGCACTCGTCCACCAAAAAAAGGCGAATTAGTGTATAAAACCAATTGTGCTAGTTGCCACGGCATGGCAGGGGAAGGATTTAGAAATTTGATTCCACCTTTGACCGATTCCAACTACTTAGACACACATTCCGATAACTTTGCATGCATAGTAGGCTACGGATTAGATAGAGAAATAACCATAAACGGAGTGAAGTTTAACCAACCGATGGCTGGATTAGAGAATCTCAACAACATTGAAATTGCCAATGTGGCCAACTACGTTTACGAACGATGGAGCACTACTAAAAAGAAATTTACTCCAAAAGAGATAGAAATGGCTTTAGCCAATTGCGAATAAGCCTCAAATTATTACATTTGTCGTATCAAAAAAAAACACGATGGTAAGCAACGATTTTAAAGAAGAAAAAGATTCATTATTAACTCAAATGTTTGACGATTCTGTAAAAGGATTTGGCATTTTTTGGGTAGTTTTAGCGTTAGCTACAATTTTTTCAGTGATTGTTGGAATTATCGCTTAATCACAACTTCACTTCAAGAAATTAAAAGAGGCTTTTAGCCTCTTTTTTTGTGGCGTTATTTTTCCTTTCCCACGCTAACATTCTAAAACAACTCATCCAAAGTTAGCGAAACGTCAACGGCTTCATTTTTATACTCATTATCCACCATTTCGTAATTGGTAATCATGGTATTAAAAACCTGCTTTTTGGTTCCTGTACTTTCTACAAAGCGTTGTCTTCTATTTTGTAATTCTAACGCGTATTTCTTATCTATTTTAAACGATGACTCGTAAAATTTCATTTCGCATAAATTGATTCCCGCATCTTTTCTGTCTATGATTAAGTCAATTTGAAATCCTTTTTGATTATCCGTTCCTTTTATTCTGTAGCTTGATTCTTCGGTGTAAATGGCGGCTATTCCTAGCGCTGATTTTAATTGGGTGATATGTTTTAAGCACACGTTTTCAAAAGCAAATCCGGTCCATATCTTATAACTCTGGCTCATGGAAAGCTGTCCCCACATTCCTTTTTTGTATTTTTTATTGGATTCCATAAATCGATGATAAAAAATAGAATACTCATCATTTAGGCGATACATCACCCCTCTCTTCTTTCTACCAAATGGAACGTATTCTGTTACAAAACCCGATGTAATTAGGTCTTCCATAGTTCGATTATACAATCCACCTGCCGAAATTTTACTCTGATCAATAATTTCTTTACGCGTTAGCCCAATTAATTTTTTGGCCAATACTTTGACAATAGCCTCATGATTATGCGCGTTTTTGAATAGCGCTTTATACAGGTTTTCGTATTCATTTTTCAACACGCCCTCATTCGAAAAACAAATCCGTTCAATTGCCACCGAAGCACTTTCACCTTTTCTAATTTGCTCTAAATAATAAGGTACTCCACCAAAAGTCATAAACAATTTCACAATTTCTTGATTGCCTAATTGGATAGATAAGCTCTTTAAAAATTCTTTGGATTCGCTAAGCGTAAACGGATTTAGATTAATTAAATCGGTCAACCTATTATGAAGTCCACCAGTGTCATTAATAATGTTTTTGGTAAGCCATGAACTTGCGGAGCCACATACCACCAAAACAAAATGCTTTTCTTTGGATAAGTAATCATTCCATAAATGCGCTAATAATTGTAAGAAATTCGATTTACTAGTCGCCATCCAGGGCAGTTCATCGATAAAAATCACCTTTTTACTCCTTTTATCCAACGATTGTAAATAGTATTTGAGTTGCAAAAAAGCGTCCTGCCAATTTTTGAGTGTATTCGTAGCAGGTCGCTTTTCAAATTCCGCTAATTTAATGGCAAAATTGTTCAACTGCTCTGGAATACTCACGTTTTGAATTCCGGTAATTCGAAAGCATAAATGCTTTTTGAAGTAATGGTCTATTAAATAGGTTTTCCCAATTCGCCTTCGTCCGGTAATGGCTAAAAATGAAGAACTGTTTTTTTTAAGGATTTTATCCAATGTTTTTATTTCATTCGCTCGTCCTACCATATCCCAAATCTACAAAAAATTCAAAATATAATTGGATTTATCTCCTTTAAATATAGACTTAAGTCCAATTAACAATATTTATAACTGGACTTATACACACAAAACACATAGATAAATCCAATTATAAAACACAAAATATATACATTATTGTCTTATTATCACTTATTTACAAAAACATATAGACACATGAAATAATAAATATTATCACAAGATACTTTCAATACATAATAAAAACACAACTTCACCTATCACTAGTTTCAAAGAGCACTTACTTCCACAAAATTTTATTAGCATGTCTATCGTCCTATTCCTTACCTTTGCCGCTCGAAATTTTAAAATATTATTATGGCAGGTGCAGAGTTTTTTGGCGCGGATGAACGCAAAGAAGTAAACGAAGTTTTAGATACTGGAATTTTATTTAGATATGGATTTGATGATGCCCGCAAAGGGATGTTCAAAGCCAAAGAATTAGAGGCTGAGGCCGTTAAATTTACGGGAGCAAAACACGCTCATGCAGTTTCAAGTGGATCTACTGCGGTAACCACCGCATTAGCAGCAGCAGGAATAGGATTGGGTGACGAAGTAATCGTAACTCCATTTACTTTTGTGGCTACTATTGAAGCAGTAATGTTAATAGGTGCGCTTCCTGTATTTGCCGAAGTAGACGAAACATTATGCCTAAGTGCAGAAGGCATTAAAGCCGTTCTTACTCCAAAAACAAAAGGAATTTGTTTGGTTCACATGTGTGGTGCTGCCGCAGATATGGATGCAATCATGCCCATCGTTAACGATAACAATTTAACGTTAGTAGAAGATGCAGGTCAAGCATTGGGTGCTTTTCATAAAGGCACTTCAGTAGGTTTATTTGGTAAAACAGGTTGTTTTTCTTTTGACTTTTTCAAAATTACTACTGCAGGTGAAGGTGGATTATGTATCACTAACGATGAAGTAGCTTATAACCACATGGCAGAATATTCTGACCACGGACATACACATACTGGAGATAATCGTGGTATGGAAGCGCATAACATCATGGGAACGAATTTCCGTTTAAGTGAAACTAATGCCGCTATCGGAAAAGTTCAAATGCAACGTATTGAAACCATCCGTACTAACAACAAAAAACATAAAGCCGTTCTTAAAAACGCTTTGGCAGAAATAGATGGGGTTACTTTCCGTCACATGCCAGACCCAGAAGGAGATTCAGCTACATTCTTAAACTTCTTTATGCCAACTACCGAGTTATCTCAAAAAGTGATGGCACAGTTTGCTGAAGATGGAATTGCGGGATTTAACTATTGGTACACCAACATGTATCATTTCATTAACCAATGGGATCATATCAAAGATTTAAAATCTCCAAACAAATTAGCTATTCACCATTTTGGTGCACCCCAAGATTACCATGCATTAGAGCTTCCAAAATCAAATGAGGTAGTAGGTCGATTAATTTCATTAGGCATTAAAGCTAATTGGCCAGCAGATGAATTAGAAGCTTTTAAAACCAAAATGGTCGCTTCTATTAAAAAGGTTTTAGCATAAAAAAAGACTAATGGGGAAAATGCAAAAAGTTAGATGGGGCTTGGTAATCCTCTCGATAATAATGATTATCGGACAAGTAGCTACTTTAAACTATTCTGATTTATCATGGGGGACCAATACACCAAATTACGCTAGTATTATTACGATGTCACTCCTTATTCTAAGCATGGCTCTCTCCATTCGATATGTAAACAAAAATCAGGAAAACTAATTATTGAGTATTAATGATGTGCTAGATTAAAGACTTCGGTCTTCCATCTTCCATCTTCAAACTTCAAAACATGTTCAACAATTTCAAAAACGTAGATAAAGTAGTTTATGGCCGAGGTGCCTTTGACCAATTAGATCAAATTCTAGGAGAACAACGTCATCATGGCGATGGGTTCATGGTATTTGTAGTGGACAACTATTTTAATGGAAACAAAGAATTCACCAATCGAATTCCACTTCATAAAGGTGACGTTCTCCGTTTTATAGATATCGACCCAAAAGAACCAACCACCGAGCAAATTGATGAGCTTAGGGATACGGTTTTAGCTGAAAACGGAATGCCTGCCGGTATTATTGGTATTGGTGGCGGTTCCATTATGGATATTGCCAAGGCTACTTCCTTGATGTTTAAAAGTGAGGGTTCTTCCTCATTATATCAAGGTTTAAATTTGATTAAAAACCCAGGTATTTACCATTGTGGCGTTCCTACCATTTCAGGTACCGGGGCAGAATGTTCTATGACCGCGGTTCTTTCAGGACCGGTTAAAAAACTAGGTCTTAAGTGTGATTGGACCGTTTTTAATCAAGTTATTCTAGATCCAGATTTAACAGCTACCGTTGAAAAAAACCAATGGTTTTATACTGGAATGGATACATACATCCACTGTATTGAAGCCGAATCAGGTCAGTATTTCAATACCTATAGCGAAGTGTACGGAGACCAATCTTTAAAACTATGTAGAGATGTGTTTTTAGGAGAAAATGCAGGTCAAACTCCAGTAAACAACGAAAAATTAATGATGGCATCGCTTTTTGGCGGGTTATCGTTAACGTATTCAGAAGTTGGCGCTTGCCATGCACTTTCATACGGAATGGGTTATGTATTTGGTACTAAACATGGTTATGCAAACTGTATTGCTTTTAATCATTTAGAAGAATTTTACGGAGACGCTGTTGCCGAGTTTAAGCAAATGGTAAAAAAACACAACATTGATTTACCACAAAATTTGGCCAAAGATTGGACCGATGAAGAAATTACCGCTATGACCGAAGTTGCGTATAATTTACCTCACATGTGGCGTCATGCAATAGGCGATGATTGGGAACAAAAATGGACCCGTGCCGACATTGAAAAGTTATATAGAAGATTATAATTAGGTCATCAAATTCAAAACAAGATATGCCGCAACGGTTTAATATTTACGCATTCCAACATAAGGCTTTACGCAATTTTTTTGGAGAGATTAATACCCTTTGCAGTGCAACTAATTTTTCGAATAAGGAAGAAATTGAGTTTTTAAAAGAGCGAATGCTTAAACTCATGGCTTTACTTGCTTCGCACTCATTTATTGAGGAGCAACTTATTTTGAAGGCTTTAGAAGAAAAAGGAGAACTAACCCTGAATGATCCACACGATCATCAGCGGTTAGACTCCATTATTTTTAAAATCATTAGCGGTTTACAATCGCTTACCAATGAAACTGAAAAATTAACAGAAAAGGGAGCAAACCTATATTTACTCTTTACCCAATTTCATGGCGAGTATTTAATACACATGCACCAAGAAGAAGTTATTACCCTTCCTCTAATTTTGGAACGACTCAATGCAGATGAAATTGCGGCTTTAAGTTCTCGTATTTATCAAAAAATACCTGAAAAATTAATGTATGACTGGATGCGTTATGGCATTCCTGCTTTGCACCCTAGCGAACGAATTGAAGTACTTAAACCGGTGCTAGCGCAAAGCATTCCTATTACCATTTCCAATACGCTTTCTATCGCAAAAAAAGTATTGACTCCAGAAGGATTCACCGACTTAATTGAAGGCTTAGATTTAAAGGTGGTTTAATTTAACTGATAAATGTCACTTGTTTTTTTGACTTTTGACGGTTATACAAATTATTGCACGGATTAATTTTGTAGCGTAATTTTACACTATGTTTAAACCAGCCGGTATATTTTTATTGAGTTTGTTCTTGTTCTCACAAGTCTACAACACGGCCGTTTGGGTAAACTATGAATTAAACATTAAAGAAATTACCGAAGCTTTTTGTGAGAATACCGACAAACCAGAATTACATTGTAATGGTAAATGTCATTTAAAAAAGCAACTTATCCAAACCGACCAGTCTAATTCTACCGAATCACCATTAGCGATTTACTTAAATGACATCCAACTTTTTCCGAATTCAAACGAATCGGAATTACCTACACCTGTGGATGATTCCATTTCTCACCAAACCTTATTGTGTGAGTGTTACTCTTACCTTTCTAGCGTAAGTGTATTTCACCCTCCTCAAGTCTAAGTTCCGATAACCATTCGGAAAATGGGACCACACGTTCCATAAAATGAGGTTGCGCTATCCGTAACGATAGTTCGATAAATTCATCCTATTTACGTAAAAATAATCTTATAGAATTGGATTTTTTTTGGACAGTTATCCAAATTCTTCACACAGGTGGTAGTGCTTTACCTCAGTGTTATACAGATTGATTTTTTCTACAGCGTAAAACAACAGAATTTATCTACCCAATCGCATTTCAAATAAACTTTGTAAGGGGAAACCCAGAAATAGGTTTCTCCTTTATCACTTCATTTTTACCGACACAAAGTCGAATAGGTAATTACCATTATCTACCTATTAAAATATTCGCAATCGGAGGTTACTCTTTTTGCCAAAACCAATCTTTATGAAAAAATTAAAACACATCTCATTATTTATATTCGCTTTAGGTGCCTTTGCATTAAGTAGTTGCACCAAAACAACCACAGAACCAGACCCAACGCCTACCGACCCTTTCGAAAAGCTAATTTATATTGGCGAAACCGAAGTAGTAGGCGCTGGTGCTATCGTGAAATTATACGCTGAAGACGAGCTATTTGTTGGCTACAACCGATTACATGTGGCCTTGTTTGATTCAGCCAATCATAATACACCACTTACAGATGCACACGTTACTTTTCAACCTATGATGGACATGGGAATGATGAAACACACCTGCCCCGTTGAAAACCCAACTATTACCGTGGAAGATGGTACTAATGCATTTACTGGAGCGGCTGTTTTTATTATGCCTACTACCGCCACAGGAGCATGGACATTTAATATTATGGTGCACAACCACGCTAATAATCAAGAAGGAATTGCTGCGCTACCTATTACGGTAGTGGAAAAAGCAGAGCCCCGATTGATTACCTTCATCTCAGATTTTGATTCTGCCAAGCTATTTGTAACACGTATCGATCCCGTAAATCCGGCCATTGGTTTGAACGATATTGTTTTCGGTATCTATAAAAAAGAATCGATGATGAGTTTTCCTGCGGTGGATAACTACACCATAATCATGGAGCCAGAAATGCCAAGCATGAATCACGGTTCACCCAACAATGTAAACCCCGTTTCGATGGGAGGCGGGAAATATCAAGGCGTGGTAAACTTCACCATGACCGGATACTGGAAAATCAACTTAGATTTTAAAACCGCAAACGGTGACAACATCAAGTTGAATCAGTATTTTGACGTTACTTTTCAATAATATTACATTGAGCAATTTATCAAAATTTGGGATTATTTTAAGCGTAGGAATGGCTTTCCATTCCTACGCTTTCTCTCAAGAAACAGCCAAAATAATTGTAAACGATTCACTGAAAAGTGCCATTGATTTACAGGGAGTCACCATTATTGGCGACAGTATACTGCATGAAACGCCCCAACTCAGCCCAACTTCCGACCAGCGTACCGATGAAATTGTGGCTAGTTTAGATGGGGTAAGCCTAATACGAAGAGGAAATTATGCAGCCGAACCCACTTTTAGAGGAATGTCTTCAGGTCAATTGAGTATCACCATTGACGGCATGAAAATTTTTGGTGCGTGTACCGATAAAATGGACCCGGTGAGTTCGTACGTTTCTTCCAATAACTTAGAATCAATTACAATGTCCTCGAATAGCAACCATTGTTCGCAAGGGTCTAACGTGGGTGGCGGATTTGATTTCCAAACCAAAGGCCCTCAATTTTCACAAAAACGCCACATTTCGGGATCTGCTGGAATGGGCTACCAAACCAATGGAAATGGACGTTTAGCCAATATGAACCTGAATTATGGCGATAGCGCTTGGGCGGTAAACCTAAATGCTAATTACCAAAAATTTGATAATTATACCGCTGGTGGCGGAAAAGTAATAAAATACACTCAATTTGAAAAAATCAACTTTGCCCTAACCGCAAGTTGGATGATGAGCAATACCCAAGTACTTAAAGCCCAATTAATTTACGACAATGCCTACAATGTGGGCTACCCCGCATTACCTATGGATGTATCATTTGCCGGAGGACGAATTTACTCTTTGAGTTACAAAAAATACCTTGCTAACGGTTCTGTATTTTTAAAAGCATACGGCAACAACATTACCCATATTATGGATGATACCAAGCGAGAATGGGTAGCCATGCACATGGATATGCCCGGTTATAGCGATACTTACGGAGCGTATGCCCAGGCTAAGTTTTATGTGGGGCACCAACACACCCTAATGATAAACCCCGATTACTATCAAAACAAATCTTTTGCGGATATGAAAATGTATCCTAACGACCCTACGCGTCCTGAAGAACCAGTAATGTATATGATAACTTGGCCTGATGTGAAGCGTTATTCGGGTTCTGTATTGGTGAGTGATGATTTTAAAATCAATGAAAAATCTAACATTAAATACAGCGGAAAAATAGAATACGTTAGCAGTAAGGTTTTTAGCGAATTTGGAATAAAACAACTCGCTGTTTTAGGAAAGGATGGAACGATTCCTTCATCCTACTTGCTTGGAAACGGGGATGTTGCCTACACCCATTCGGTGGGTGAAAACTGGAAAGTTTTTGGACAATTAGGATATGCCGAAAGACAACCCACCGTATCCGAAGGTTTTGGCTACTACCTATTTAATAGCATGGACGGGTATGACTACATTGGTATGCCTGATTTATTGAAAGAGCGGGCGCTTAAAACCTCATTGGGCACATCGTTTTCAACCAACAAAACAACCGTGGAAACCAAAATTTTTCATTACCAATTTCATGACTATATTCTTGCCAACATTGACCCCACTTACGATGGAATGACGATTGGTTCGAATGGGGTGAAAATTTACGAAAACATTCCAAACGCTTCTATTTCTGGATTTGAGGTAAATATTGCTACCGAAGTTTCTAATGCTATCCGAGTTCAAAACACGGCACAATTCAGCTACGGAATCGACAATAATGGAACACCATTACAAATGATTCCTCCGTTTCAAAACACTACCAAATTAGGCTACACTTATAAAGTTGTTGAATTTAGAGTAGAAGCCATCGTAGCCGCCATGCAAAACAATCCGCGAAAAAATGCGGGTGAAACCACTACTCCATCCTACGGGATTTTAAATATTCTCGCCCAAGCACCTTTTCAACTATTGAAACAAAGTTGTACCGCTTCCATACGGGCCAACAATATTTTTGATAGTAACTATTGGGACCATTTAGATTGGAATAGTATTCCAAGACCAGGTAGAAGTTTTATTCTAAATCTTAAAATGAGTTTTTAAATTAATTCCTCTCTAAAACACATTCACTTCACGCTCCAGTTCAATCCCAAATTTTTGA
>TARA_R110002050_G_scaffold110994_3_pt1 | contig 29892 bp, 23 predicted proteins | sample TARA_R110002050 | Tara Oceans TARA_R110002050 (sample SAMEA4396988) | marine metagenome | biome: Polar Biome; feature: [DCM] deep chlorophyll maximum layer (ENVO:01000326); material: water (ENVO:00002006), including particulate matter (ENVO:01000060) such as... | depth 25 m
TGGGTTTCTCGATGATGCCAAAGCTTGAAAATTTCCGAAACGGAAAAATGTGTTTTAATCGATCATAATTCCACAAAAGGATATATAAATTGGCAAGTACCATTAAGGGTGAGGTTACAATAGAACCTTCAAAACGTAGCGCAAAAGACAGTAACCAAATGTTTACAATAATCGGTAAGTATAGCAATGCTCCCAGAGTTACAGTTCTAGGTATGATTAGTAAAATTGCAGCTACCACTTGGGCAATTCCAATGAATGTGTAATAATAACTGGTATGATGTAAAGCTTCGAGGTAAGCTCCCATTGGATGATTGACTGATAAACCACTAGCGAATCGTTCTCCAAGAATCTTTACCATTCCTGCAGCGATGAAGGCATAGGCTAATGAAAATCGACAAAAGATCGAGAAGAGCCAATACCATCTATTTTCCTTAATTTTTAAATAGAATTGCTCAAATGTAGATATGATGTTGAATGGAGGAATGGGTTTCTTTATTAGGTCTAGATTCTAGTTCTGTTCATTGTCGCGGATTAAGATGAAAAAAACAGATTTTAATTCAAAGCGGCATGAAAAACGTATAGCTCAAGACCATTGGAAGCAGGAGCTTCCAGACTGCATTACGCAGCAGAGCTACGTAACGAGGGAAAACTCAATCCATAATCCATAATTCAAAATCTAAAATTCTGAATTCACCAATCCCATCAGCTAAAACGTGTAGCCTACATTGATGCGGAGGGAGAATGGGCCGTTTATGTCGTCGCCATCAAGTATCAATTCTACAGGTCCAATAACGGTTGGTGTACCAAAAGAAAAGCCGAAACCGTCTTCTAAGTTTTTGTAGTTCGCATCCCAATCCCAAGTATTGCTTAAGTTTGCGATGTTAAACAATCCTCGTAAATAAAAATCTTTGGCAATGTTGAGTTGACCTCCCAATTGTAGATACTGGATATTTGGTCCCCGAAGTTCTTGAACATTCTGCCCATAAAAAGTGAATTGATGTTCTTCGAATAGCGTGGAGGGCAAAGTTCCACCAGCAAAATAATAATAATGCAATGGTATGTTGTAGTTATTGCGGACGGTTCTACCCAAAACAATTTTCGAAAACATAGAAAATGTTGGAGATAAGGGAACGTATTGATCCCAAAGAAAAGAAAGCTGACCTAAGTGTTTGCTTGTATCCCAGCCTTTTTGTGAAGCCTCGCCTTTAAGCAATAACTTGTAGCCTTTGGTTGGATACACACTTCTGTCATATGTATCGCCATTAATAAGAATTTGGGCGGATGCATTACTGTTAATCTCTTCAAAGAGAAGCGTTTCGCCCACTTTTTTGTTGATATTATAGGCCTCAAAGTGAGTTCCGGCAGAAACCGAAAAATTCTTCATAAATTGAAGTCCTGTAAGTACATCTAGGGAGAGAACTTCCACATTTACCGAGGAGCTTAAATTCTGATTGGTGTAGATATTAAATGGGCTGCGCTGCACCTGCGTAATTAAGTTTAAACCAGACGTTCTATAAAAGGTAAATGGCTTAAAGTAATTCACTTTTAGCTGAAATTGGTCGCCTACTCTAAGGTTGCTAAATAGGAGGTCATTTTCGTAGAATACGGAACTCAGATCTAAACTGAAGAGCAAAGAGGCTTTGTAGAAGCTATCGTATCGTGCACCAAAGGCAAATTGCTCCTTGTCATAGCTGGTAATCATAAATACAAGTTCTTGGCCTTCATTATTGGGTTTATTCTGAAGGCGGTAGGTAATCATATTAAAAAGCCCTGTACCGTAAAGTTTATCTATAGCTTTGTCTAAATCACGAATACTTGCTTGGTAGCTAGACTTGAAATTGAGTATCTGCTCAGCAATCATTTTATCATCGCCAGAAATACCTTCAATAAGAATTTCATCAAAAGTGATAATGTCTTTTAATTCGATTTCCTTGAAGCGTGATTGGTCGGCGCTATAGGAATATTTTTCGAGTAGTTTTTTTAGCTCTGGAATTTGCTTTCTGGTTGCTTCTTCGCCAGCATTTATTAATTCTTGAACTTTTCCGACATCGTAAATGGTATAGTCATCAACAGGTGGCCGAATATAAAAATCTGAAAGGGCAATTTGCTCGAGATCCGATTTCTTCATTGCAAAACCCATCGCTTGGTTCATTACGTCAAAGAAGGAGGATAAGCTATCTGCCGATTTAAGGTCGCTGGCTACATCTGAAGCGATAACAAAAGTAGCGCCTAAATCTCGGGCATCTGAAACGGGAAGATTTCGGACTAAACCGCCATCGATATAAGTTTCATCGCCTATTTTCACAGGCTTGAATGCACTTGGAAATGAAATACTTGCCCTGATTGCTTGTGCGAGATCGCCATTAACAAAACGTTTTCCCTCACCATTTCGCAGGTTAGTAGCTACACAAGCAAAAGGAATTGGAAAGGTGGTGAAATCGTCAACATTATGATAAGGAAGAGTGAGCTTACTAAGCATCAAAGAGAATTTTTGACCTTCCAGAAATCCTCGAGGCAACGAAAATTTACCATCGTTTAAGGGTACTGAGACAATATGCTTGTCTTCTAAAGTTCGCTGGAAAACTGATTTAGCTTCTCGAGTTGGGTTCTCATTAAAAAAATCAATCCAGTTATCACGTAAAGCAATTTCTTCTAACATTGCAGGGCTGTATCCAATAGCATAGAGTGCACCCACGATACTTCCCATGCTTGTACCCGTTACCACTTGAATCGGAATGCCTTCTTCTTCTAAAACCTTTAATACACCAATATGAGCAAAACCTTTTGCACCACCTCCACTAAGAGCAATACCAATGGTAACAGGTGGTTTCTGTTCTTCTAGCGACTGTGATAGCAGATAAGGAGAGAACAGTAACGCACACAGCGTGAAAACAAAAGCTTTATTCTTAGTATGGGAAAGAAACATTGCTTGGCTATGAAGGTATAGAATTCAAAAATAATATTGAGTGCGAAGATACTCAATAAAAAGGGTTTACTAGATATATATTCGAGAGCAATTACGCAAAAATTTAAAATAAGATTCGGAAATCTAAATGCGAGATGCTTGAGTTACTTTAGCGATGTATGGTAAGAGACTAAAAACTTAAGGAAGCTTTTAATGAAGGTTGAAAGCCTAAATCGTATACCGTTATAAAGGCTGTTTCCCGTAGGAGTGTGGAAGTATTTAAGCCAACTTTAAGATCTGCGTAGATTGGATTATCGCGATCAGTTAGATTATATGCTGAAATCGATAGCATCGCTTTTTGGCCTGATTCTGAGATGTGAGTGTAACGAAGGCTTAGGTCAATTCGAGAGTAGGCTGCTAATCTATCGCTTTCGTTTGATTCAATTACAGCTCGGTTTGGGGTTCCTGTGGAATAATTCCAAGCAGCGAAAAGTTCAAACCCTTTGGATAACGTTGTTTCTACGTTGAACGAAAGCTGATTTTGACGATCCCAGTTGGCGTAATAAGATTCCCCGCCATTAAGCCGTGGGTTTTTAATTTTGATGGATGAAAGCACGTAAGTAGCAGAAATAGTTGTTCTTTGAATCCTTTTTCTTCCAAAAAACTCAACTCCTTTTCCAGTACCAGAATTTGAATATAGCCAAGGCAATTCTTCCTCTTGAAAGGTATTTGAAATAAGCCCGGTATTAAGCGTATGGATTCGCATGTTTTTGTAGAGCTTGTAATAGCCTTCAATTTGGAAATACCAATCGCTACTTGGACGAATTTTAAGATTGGTTGTAAAATAATCACTTGAAGAGGGCGGTTGATCTTCATTGGTAATAATCCAGAAATCGGTACTGTTTATGTTATAAAAATCTAAACGGTGAAGGAATTGATAGTTTTTACTATAGCCAAATCCACTCGAAATCTGCTTTTCTGGATAAAATTGAGCTTTAAAACGTGGAGACCATTTCACGTACTGCCCATTACTAAAATAATGTAATCTGCTTCCCATTTGTACTTGGGCAATTTCAAGGTTATTTAAATCTACCTGGGCAAACACATCTACAAGTTGGCTTGTACGGCGGCTCAGGAATGATTCATTGCTCAAGCTAAGCTCTTTATAACTTACCTGAAAATCACTGTAATCAATTCCATAGTTTATATTAGTGCGCTCAAGCGAAGTTGAAAAGCTTTGTTTAGCACTAAACTCTTTAAGGCTATTATCTAGAACTAATGATTGTGTTGAAACTGAAACGTTTCGTTGACCATTGCCGGTTTCAACCTGCAAATTTTGAAATCTATAATCTTCTTTTAGATAGTTGGCAGAATAATCACTCCAGCCTAAACTTGAAGAAGAAGAGGTTTGAGAAGTAATTTGATTATTATATGATGCGGATAAAATATTACTCGACCAATCGTTTGTTGTGCTATAATCAGCGCTTATAAACCGTGAGAAAAAACGTTCATAAGTTTGTGAGGCTTCATCGGCCCCAAAATACCCGCTTAAAATGAATTGTCCACCATTCTTTTGTTCAACATAAAGTTTTGTGTTGATATCATAGAAAGAAGCAGAAGTATTTTTAGGTACACGGCTAACCTGAATTAGCGGAATAATATCTTGGTCCTGAAAGTCGTAAGGACGGTCTAAATCCAAACCATATTCGATGATATCACTATTATTAAGCCAGTTGGCTTGGTCTATGTAAGAATGTCGACCAGAAACTAGAAAGCTGGAATTCCCTTTCTTTATGGGACCTTCCACGCTAATGCTTCCTGTTGTATTACTGAGCCCTAACGAAGTGCTAAACTCTTGAAGGTTTCCCGTTTTTGTAATCAGAGCTAGGATTCCACCATGAGGTGCTTTAAATGATGCTGGCGTTATATCATAATAAAATCCGCTTGTTCTAAGAACATCGGAATTAAGGGCGTCGATTAATCCAAAAAGATGGTTTTGATTGTACAGTGTTTGGCCGTCAAGCAATACTCTAAATCCATCGGGCGGACTTCCTCTAACATTCAAATTTCCAGTGATAGAACTACCACTTTGTACCGAAGGCAATGCTTGGAGGGATCGGATGGAATTTTGATCGCCCAAAGGACTAAACGTTCCTATTTTAACCAATCCGTTTAAAACGGTGTCTGCTGCTGTGTAGGCATTAAAACCACGAACCACAATTTCTTGTCCAGCATAAGGAACGGGATTCAAACGAATGGCTAAGTTGTTCCAAGAATGTTGTTCATTCAGATCAAAATCGATGGTTTTTGCTTCATAACCGGTGTAAGAAAACAAAATTGAAATGGGCTGTTGGGAAGAATTAATCTTAGTTGAAAAGGTGCCATTATCGGAAGTTGCAATTCCTGTGAGTTGTCCATTTTCAAGCCAAGCGAGTGTTGAGTAGGGAAGACGTTCTCCTGTTTCGGAATCCAAAACATATCCTGAAATGGAGAGTGAACTAGTAGTCTCTTTTTTGGAAGAAGTAAAAAGTAGAGCCTGATTTCTATGTTCGTCGAGTCTTAGGCCAATATTCTGATTCGAAAGTTCTTTCTGGAGCGTATCAAAAATGCGTTCTTTTGTGGCGCTAAGTGAAATTTTGATATCGGCAATAAGCGCTTCTCTATACAAAAAATGAAAAGGAGTTTGGTCTTCAATATCGTGAATTACAGATAACAAAGGTTCGTTTGTATATTCAAAATGCTGGGCCTTTACCTCGTTTGAAATAACTAGATATACTAAACAAGCCAGCAGTATTGAGTAAGTCTGTTTCATCAATTAGATAATGGAATATATTGGTAGCTATTTGAATTGGTTGATTTGAACGTTCCACCAAGTATAACTCCCAAATCATTAAGTGTTTTGTCTACGCCATCAAGGGGGATGGAACCGCTCACCAGTTCACCTCTATTTGCAATTGCAGAGATATCAATTCCTACGTGATAATGTTGCTCAATTTCAGAAATAGCAGCTTGTATAGATGTTTGATCTAGGCGAAGTCGAGATTCTATCCAATCTTTGAAAACATCGGGATTCGAAATTTCGATTACTTCAAGTTTTCCATTTTGGAGGGAAGCACTTTCACCAGGGCTCAATACAACGGAATACTGCTTATCATTACTAAACTGAATTTTGCCTTCTTCAAGAAAAACTGAAGTTGAATTTCCCCAAGTGCTAACATTGAATTGAGTTCCTAAAACAGTAATAAAGCCTTCACCGGCATCCAATGTAAAGGGTTTGGTAGGATCTTTGGCTACGTGTAAAAAGGCTTCTCCTGTCAGTTGATATGCTCTTTTCGTATCAGAGGATTCAATTTCGTATAGTTTTGAATAAGGACGAAGTGTAACTAAGGTTCCATCGGTTAAAGTTACTTCCACTTTACTAGCCATACTTTCTGCAACAAGCTTGGGCTCTAAAAAGGTGTTCATCCAAAAAATGCCTAGAAAAGCAACTAACAACACAGCGGCTGCGCTAGCCCATGCCCAAGAATTTCGTCTATAAAAAGGAAGTATGACAGGAACATGAATGGGTTTGGTTTGTTGAGTGATGAGATCCCAAAGTCTATCTGAATCAAGTTCAGTAGTTTCTAGCTCATCAAGTTCAGACATTTTGAAGGTGGTAATAGAATCAATAAACGGATTGTTTAAAGATGTGAAATTTGAACGCGACTCCAATAGCTCCCCAATCTGACGGGCAAGCATCAGGTCTGTATCATTATTGGGTAGTTGGTTATTTGCGCTCATAATTCTTTTTAAAATGAATTACAGCCTACTTCCGCAGACTGTAATTCGGTTTTTTCGGGTAATCTATTATTCTTCAGTACTTCCGTCTTTAAGTGAGAAACGTACTACTTTTGCAATTTTTTTGAATTTCAAGAGTGCTGTTCCATCACCAACTAATTCAATTTCACCAGATATTTCTTTCAGATCTGATTCGTCACCCAAGGTTCGGGTAATATTCATGCTGTAAGTAATGGTGCCAGTAACGCCTTGTTCTAAGTTACCAAAGGCTAATACTGAATCTTTTGCGATACTAACATTAGTTAGCTTAAAGGTTACGTCGAAATTTCGAGAAGCTTCAGTTCCATTTCTAAAGGTTCCTGAAGTATTTCCAGTGCTTTCGTGCGTTCCGTTAATTCCTAGCGTGTTACTTGTGGAATGTAAGCCAGAGATAAAGAAAGAATCTGCACGAGCGAACTCAGATGTTCTATTTGGTGCAGTAGAACTACCATTACGATTACTTGAGTAATCAACACTTTCTATGGTTGAGTAATCAACTTTTGGGAACTCCACAAATCCGTTTTCTGGAGTTAAGAAAAGATGGGTGTTTACAACGCTTACATTTTTTGAGAATAATTCGGTCACAACATTTCTACTATATTCGGATGTGTGTATTCCAGTAGTACTATCATAGGAGTGAGTAAAATTTCTCTCTTGACCACGGCCACTTCTACCATTCTCTGGACCTGCTTTTTGATGACTTTGGTTTCCATAAGTGATACCGGAATTATCAACAGTTGAAACAGCGTCGTATAAACTATTCATCACGCCAGAGTTATCATCCGACATAGATTCTGCAATAACTTCAGCGGCAATGGCGATATCGTCGTCTGTTAAAGATTCTACGTCGTTATTTACTGCAGAGCACCCTATAAAGAGTGTTGTGAATGCCAATGTTGCAATGGCGGTACTTATTTTAAGGGAATTTGTTAAAGTTTTCATAATGTGTTTCTCTTTTTTAATTGAAAGGTTTTATGTGTTATTCATCCTCAGTACACATCACTTTTCAAATCCCCCTAATTTTTTGTTTAATTTTTTTCTATGAACAAAAATCTTTGGTTATACATCCTTTTTGGCTGTTTATCTATATTTCTCAAGGGAAGCTCGAAGGTCTTTAAGAGCCAGTCCCATATGATTTTCTATCGTTTTGATGGAAACATCAAGAACTTCAGCACATTCTCTGTAGGTAAATTCTTGGATGAAACACAGTCTAAAAACTTCTTGTCGCTTTTTGGGCATGCTTGAAATTGCATTCTCGATGGCAACTTTAAGAGTTTCAGAGCGATCTTCCTCTTCTTTGGTACTGTCAGGGTCTTCAATATCGATGTGGTCTGTATTATCAAACTTGGCAGAATCTCTATAAAGATTTAGAAGTCGTGTATAGGCGATTCGAAACAGATAAGATCGTAGCGATTTGTTCTCATCTATGGATGCCCGTTTTTCCCAAATCATTACAAAGGCTTGTTGAATTAAATCCTTCGAGGTGTCTTCAGAAGCCCCTTTTTTCAGTAAGAAGTAATACAAGTGTTTATGATATTTATCAAAAAAGGTCTTGAAGGCATCATGTTTACCGTTCTTAATAGCTAGCAGCAACTCCGGATCGTCGATATCATCGGATGCCGTTGTTGCTAAAAGTATGATGAGTTGTAATATTGCTGTTTGCATGCTAGAATATAGGAGCAAGATTAACTATTGCACAATGTTATATAGATTGAATATTATAGGAGTATGAAAAGTTTACTAATTTTTGTTGGATTATTTATTTCTACGGCGCTTTTTGCACAAGATCAAAGCGTGATTCTCTCTAACCAAGAAACAAGAGATGGAGTGGAAATCTTTGCTACAAATAAGAATTTTTACCCAGTAACACTAGAAGTTATAATTGAAGCTACCAACTTAAAGTCGGATAAGAAGGCGCGTTTTACAGAAGTGCTTTCTAAGAACGAAGAGAGAAAAATTGCCACACTAGTTGTTAACAAGAAAAACGCTAAATGGGGTGTTTCGTATAATTACACCTATTACATGGGAAGCATTAACGCAAAACATGATGACAGCTTTGCCTATAGATTTCCTTTTAAAAAAGGAGAAAGTTTTAGATTAGATCAAGGTTACGGTGGTGAATTTTCCCATAAAGATGACGAACTTTACTCGTTGGATTTCAACATGCCTATTGGAACTCCTGTTTACGCTGCAAGAAGTGGAATTGTGATTGAGTTAGAGGAAAAATTCACAAAGAGTGGAACTGACAAAAATTTAATGAGTGAAGCTAATTTTGTAAGTGTACTTCATAATGACGGAACCTTTGCAGTGTATTCTCATCTTAGAAAAAATGGTGTGACTGTTCAATTGGGCCAACAAATTCAACCAGGCCAGCAAATTGGTTTTTCTGGCGACACGGGATATTCTACAGGGCCACATTTACACTTTGCAGTTATGAAAACCAAAGAAGGCGGCGGCTATATTACTCTTCCCACAAAGTTCGCTACCCAACAAGGTATTGTGAGTCACTTAGAAAAAGGGCAGAAGTATTCGGCTTATTAGGGCTAAGAAAGCAATTAGGTATAGCTCGATTTTCTATTGAAAACACCTTCAGCGTGGAATACTGCTTAAGTGTTCTGTTGGAAGAATTACACTATCTGCGATGAATTTAGAATAAGCTCGATCTCCAAAATAGCGGTAATTCTTTTCCTCAAAAGGAGTTCCGCTAAGCATGCTGTGGATAAAACCATTACGCTCTACCTGTACGGAATGATAAATCTTATTATTGGGATTCGTTTTTAGGATAAACTCGATTCTCCTTTGAGGAGAAGTATACCAAAGCAGTGAATCTTGCTTCACTTCATCCAGAGGAAAAGACTTTGCCAGAAAGTTCTTCATTTGTTTGCTGCGGTACCATGTTCCTCCCGTAGGCGAGACCAGAGGTTTGCCATTATAAACTACCACACTATCATTATAGGCGATTACAGCAAGTTTGGCGTCTTTAGTGGAATTCAACCAATGAACGAGTTTAGGTCCGTGGGCTTCATCTTCGTAACCATAGTCGCTATCCAAGAAAGCGATTCGCTTTATGGATGTTGGAATGTGTTCTACTGCATCTAGATAATTGAAGATAAATCGACCTCCGCCACTATGGGAATTTAGCACAACCTCTGGTTTCCAATCAGCGAAAAGGGCTGTGATTTCATCTACTAGCTTCTGTGTATCCGAAAGGTAATTGGGATTTTCTCTTTTCCAAGAAGGCCAGCTTTTTTGATTGGCTTCTAAATACACTACAACAATCGTTTTATGATTGATTTCTTTTCGCAAAAACCGAGTTTGTGCCCCAATATGTTGGATGTTAAAATGCCAATCATCGGTTTCCGTTGTAACCTTTCCGAAAGTTTGTTCAATGGTATTTCCATTTGGAAGGGCATAAAATACTAACAAAACCTGATCCGACTTTTCAAATCCGTCTAGCGGAGCATTGATTAAAATCCGAGTGTTGGTTTCTTCACTTTTAATAAGAAGTTGTTGTTCATCAAAAGAATCCGAAGCTTGAAATCCTGGCAAAAGCTGAGCCTGTACCCAAAAAGGGAAGAGGCAAAGAAGGAATACGAGGGTTTGGGTTTTCATTGGGGAATGAGAAGGGTGATTAAGAGTAGTATTGGGGCTCTATTGTCTGAACTTTGATTCCACTTGATTCCACTTGATTTTAGGATTGCCTTGATTCTTTTGGTTAAACTTTTTATTGGATAAGCGTTTAAACTCTAAACTCTTTGAACCAAAATTTACAAGTAAACCAACTTCCAAATCGTATGCCTCTAAATAGTTGATTGCTTGTGCAAGATGGACATCTTCTAATTTCGTTAAGGCTTTTAATTCTACAGAAATTTTTCCTTCATCCAAAAAATCAACTCTACGGGTTCCTATTTGTTGGTTCTTGTAATAAACAGGCATTTCAAACTCTCTACTAAAATTTAAATCACCTTCTGCCATTTCTATCTCTAGTGCACGCTGATAAATTACTTCCTGAAAACCACACCCTAATGAATTATGAACAGTCATACTAAATCCAATAATTTTTGAAGTCAAATCACTGTATTTGTAATTTTCATTTATCATAGCATATCAATTAATCATTAATCAATCATGGTTCAGACAGTTTTTTATAGATTTTTTTATTCAGCACATTGTAGCTAAGAGAAAAGCGGTGAAAAACATATTCATTATTACAGAACAGAAGAACTGGGGAAATATTCCCCAGTTACCAATCTCCTTAATTACGAATAATAATCAGCTTTTAACCTTTTTTGAATCGATGATGATATCTTCCAAAGAAAGGCCAGACATTACCGCATCATAGTTTGAAATGTCTTTAGGGAGGATGATGTTGTTTTCCTCACGTCCAAGCCCAGATAGCGTGCCAAGGTATTTTTCGGCAAGGCGCAGTTGCATGGCTTGTGTTCCCATTGGTTGAGAAAGAGCTTCAGCAATTTTCTCGATGGATACCGCTGTTGCTTCGGCAAGTGCTTCAATTTCGTTAGCTAAACCTTCCGCTTCGTTAATTTGTCGCTGCATCTCGGCTTCAGAAATGTTAATCATCTCTGTTTTTAAACCTTCAGCATCGTTTACTTTGGCACCTTTAAACCCTTCAGACTTCGCAATTACGGCACGGCGATCACGTTCTGCGGTCATTTGTCGTTCCATAGCATTTTGAACCGTACGTGGAGTTACAATGTTCTTTATTTCGTAACGATGAACTTTGATTCCCCAAGGTATTTCCATCTCACTTAGCACTTCAACAACCTTCTTGCTCATTTTAGCACGTTCTTCAAAAGTTTCATCTAAGTCCATGAGACCGATTACAGAACGAGTAGTTGTTTGCGCTAGCTGAATAGCAGCGTAGCGATAATTGGTAACGCCATAGCTCGCGTTTACAGGATCCATCACACTTAGATATATGACACCATCAACTTCAACCTTTACGTTATCTTTGGTGAAGCACTCTTGGGGTTCTACTTCAATGGTTTCTTCCCGTAAATCTTGCTTATAAACTACCTTGTCCAGAAAGGGGATAAGCGCATGAAAGCCAGGCCCCAAGGTTTTCTGATAGTTGCCTAAACGCTCTACAATAAAAGCGAATTGGTTGGGCACCATACGTAACGACTGGATGATTTTGAACACTAAAAATATGCCAAAAAGACCAACTAAGACTAGACTGACTAATTCTACAATTTCCATTGTTATTTTCCTCCAATTTTGGTTGAAGAAGCACTTTCAGTGTGACTACTGACTGTTTTAACTCCTTCAAAAAATGTTTTTAGATTAGCCGTTTCTGTAGGGAGAACAGAGATATTCGAGTTCTTTACAATTTTGCCAAACTCGTTAATATACTGTTCTACTAATTTTGTTCGAACTGCCAACTCTCCACCAGGTTTTTGCATGGCTTCAGCAATTCGTTGAAGTCCTTTTGCAGTTGCGGTAGCAACCAATTCAATTTCTTTAGCTTTACCAACAGCTTCGTTAATACGACGCTGACGTGCACCTTCAGAGAGTAACACTTGGCTTTGTTGTTCCCCTTCAGACTCGTTAATTCTGGATTGTCTAAAACCTTCAGAGTGTGTTATTTCAGCTCTTTTTTCTCGCTCCGCTTCCATCTGTTTCTCCATCGTATCAATGATTTCGTTGGAAGGGCGGATATTTTTAAGTTCGTATCGAAGCACTTTAATTCCCCATGGATCGGCTGCTTTGTCAATTTCACGAACAATATTCTCGTTCATTTTTTCACGTAGTGAAAAAGTATCATCAAGTGTAATTTTACCAATTTCGCTACGCATAGTTGTCTGTGCAAGGTTTACGGATGCGGCTTGGTAGTTGGCAATTCCATAACTCGCTTTGTATGCATCCATAACTTTTATGTATACCAAACCATCTACAGCAACTTCAATATTGTCTTTGGTAATACATGTTTGGCTGGGAACGTCTAATACTTGCTCGCGCATTTCTCTGCGGTACGCAGGGCGATCTGCAAGAGGAATGAGAAAATGAAAACCTGGTTTAAGATTCTTCTTGAATTTACCAAGTCTCTCTTGTATAACCTCTTCACGCATCTCAACAATGATGAATAACCGTGTAATAAGGAAGTAGAGGAATATCAGTGCAATAAGTGTGGGGGTCCAAATCATAATTAGCCTTGTTTATTCTTTAAGTTTATTTGAAATGGGTTGCTCAATAATGTCAATAGGTTCAACAATCCAAGTGGTGTTATCTCTATACTTTATTTTAACTTGTGTACCTGCGGGAACGGTTCCGTCTATAGTGCGAGCTTGCCAAGAAATTCCTTGAAAGCGAATACGCCCGCTGTTGTCTTCGTCGTTAATGGGTTCAAGCACATCAACAACTTTGTCCATGGCTTCGTAATCCTCGTCGGCATATTTAAAGGAAGTGTCTCCACCGAAGTACTTTTTAATAAGTGGGCGAATCATGATGATTAATCCTACGGAAATAAAAAGCCATGCCATAGTTGCAGTCATTGGGTTTTCAAGAATTCCCAGAAATCTTAGAAGCCCAACCATTACTCCACTAAACCCCAAAACAAACGCAGTTCCACTTGGAATTACAGTTTCAAGTATCATCAGAACGATGCCACCAATCAGAAAAATCCAAGTTAATAATTCGCTGTCCATAGGCTCAAATTCATATTTATTAGTCTACTTAGTAGATAATAATTTGTACATAAAAAAACTCAAATACTTGGCACTAATTTTGTTACTAATGGGTTTTAAATCGATAGTATGGCAAAAAAAGATTCTTCCCTTAAAAAAAAGTACAGTGTAGCAACTCTAAAAGAGACACTGGTAAATATATTTGCGCTCAGCAAACCTTATAGAACGCGTTTTTATTCGGCTACAGCAGTAGTTCTCGTTGGTTCTTTAATTTGGTTAAGTGTTCCTCTTGGCTTGAGGGAATTACTAGACGCGGTGTTTGATAAAGGTGACGAGAGCCTTTTAAATATGTTGGCACTCGGGCTAATGGGACTTTTTGTGCTTCAAGCAGCCTTTAGTTTTACTGGAAATTATTTTCTGGAGTGGGTTGGTGAGCGTGTTATTACCGATTTACGAAAACAAGTTTACGAACATCTTCACAGGTTGGGCTTCCGGTTTTTTGCAGAGCGAAGGTTAGGTGAAATTACTTCTCGTTTAACCAATGATGTGGGCTCGATCCGAGTTGCTTTAACCGATTCCTTGCCGCAGTTACTTACGATTTCTTTTTCTCTGATTGGATCTGTAACCTTAATGGTAATTCTGAATTGGCGTCTAAGTGGGGTAATCTTTTTAACCGTTCCTTTTATAACTATTGCTACACGCTATTTTGGTCAGAAAATCCGAGAGCTTTCAAAAAGCATTCAGGATGACTTAGCTGACTCTACCGCTGTAGCTGAAGATGCACTAGGAGCCGTTCGCTTGGTTAAAGCTTTTGTTCGCGAAGACTATGAAGTAGGACGTTATTCTACGGCTATTGAAAAGCTGTTTGTTACTGCACGTCGGAAAATGGTGCTCACTCAAGTTTTTTGGTCTGGCGTTGGCATTATGTTTATGGGCACGCTGGTAATTATTTTTTGGTATGGTGGTAAAGAGGTTCTTGCAGAACGACTTACCGCCGGTGACCTCGTAGCATTTATCATATATGCGTTGAATATTTCACGTTCTATTAGCCAGATTTCGAGATTATATACGGCAGTGAATACCGCAGCGGGAGCTTCAGAAAGAATCTTTGAGTTGTTAGAGGAGAAACCTGAGATAGAAGATGAAAGTCATGCAAAAGAAATAGACGCTGTAAAGGGCGAAATCAGTTTTGAGCATATAGATTTCGAGTACGATTCAGGTAGAAAGGTGTTGAACGATATCAACTTTGTTGCCAAGCAGGGACAAACAATTGCGTTGGTAGGACCTAGTGGCGCTGGTAAAACGACGTTGTTGAATTTGATACCGAGATTCTATGATCCAACTTCGGGAAGCATCAAAGTTGATGGCGAGAACATTCGGGATTTAAAAGTGAAATCCTTTAGAAATCATATTTCGATGGTTCCTCAAGATGTGCATCTTTTCGGCGCCAGTATTGAAGAGAATATTAGATACGGTAGATTAGATGCTACACGGGAAGAAATAATTCAAGCGGCTAAAGATGCCAATGCTCATGATTTCATAATGGACACACCAGAGAATTATGAAGCGACCATTGGTGAGAAAGGTGTGAAGTTGAGTGGCGGTCAGCGCCAAAGATTAGCCATTGCTCGTGCTATCCTAAAAAATCCTGAAATTCTACTGTTGGATGAAGCTACTTCGGCACTCGATTCAGATTCTGAATCTCAAGTTCAAGAAGCTTTATACCATTTAATGAAAGGTAGAACAACATTTGTGATTGCTCATAGACTTTCAACTATTCAGCATGCAGATAGGATTTTAGTTCTTAATGAAGGTGAGATTGTAGAAGACGGAACCCATCAAGAATTGTTAGCTCAAAAAGGACTTTACAGTCACCTATATGAGCTTCAATTCCGTGATTTGGATAAAGTGCAGGGCTAGGGCTAGATTTAGGACTTAAGATTTAAGACGTACATCTAATATCTGATTTGTCCTATAATTTAGACTTAGCCGTAATAGTTTGACTTATTGAGCGGAAGTACTATTTTATACGAGCGTTGGAAATTAATTTCTTACTCTTTCGGGTAATTATGTCATACTGCAATTAGATGCTAAGCGTGCCTAAAACCTTAGAACTTAACTTCTAAAGCTTTATTCAAAAACTTAAATCAAGATGATGAAACCACTAAGCTCGGTACTATTTATACTATTATTATTTGCTGCCTGCAGCCAAGAAATTCCAGAAGAGTATATAGGTTCTGTGGAAGCAATTTTCAGCGATATTTCCGTTTCTGAGGAGCTCAATCTCTATATTGATGATGACAGACAACTTGCTGACGGGCATTACACCTCCAACTATCAAAACGGGGCCATGCAAGCCGATCTTACGTTCAAGGATGGGATGATTTCGGAGGGTGAGATTTTTAATAGCTCCGGGAGACTAAGGGCCCGTTACTCCACTGAACGTGGCATGATGAAAACATCCTACTACTCCACAGCTAGCCATCCCACAATGGTAACTCTCCATAAAGATCTATCAGATTATATAGAGTTCCACACTTGGGCTGAGGACGGCACTCAGTTAGTAAAACAAGATCAAACTGTTATGAAAAGTTGGCTCTTAAATGGACAACAGTTGTTTGATTTTCCGTTGAAAGATGGAGAATTACACGGCAAATCGGTTAGATGGTTCGAGAATGGCCAGATGAAATCCGAGGAACATTTTGCCAATGGTGTGGAACACGGAACTTTCCAAGAGTGGGATGAAAAGGGAAATCTTATCAGTAAGAAGGTTTACGATATGGGGGAATTAGTTTCGGAAAATGAACAAGCCCCGTAATCTGGAATAGTAACTCTTATGAGCTTCAATTCCGTGATTTGGATAAAGAGAGCAAAGGATTTCAGTTGTCGGCTAAGTAAGCTTGTATAATTTCAGAGTAACTCATATCGTCGTATAAATCGCGATTATCTAATATGGTTAAAAACTCAACAGGAACATCGGCGTTGTACAAACCAATGATTGCGGAGTAAGATAGATCATCTAGAAAGCCAGCTTCATTTAAATTAAAAAGATAAGTAATGGGAACATTACCATTGTACAATCCAATAACTGCTGAGTAAGAAAGCTCATCTAAATACCCAATTTCATTAAGTTGGTTAAGATAGTTGATAGATACACCACCATTGTATAATCCAATAACCGCGGAATAAGACAATTCATCCAAATAACCAGCTTCGTCTAAGCTTGTAAGATAAGTACTAGGAACGCCACCATTATATAATCCAATGACAGCAGAGTATGATAAGTCATCATAAAAGTCGGCATCTTCCAGTTGCTGAATATATTCAACGGGAACACCACCGTTATATAAACCGATAACGGCAGAGTAGGAAAGTTCATCTAGGAAGTCAGCATTCTCTAAACCCGTAAGATAGGAAAGAGGAACGCCACCAGAATACATGGCTTGAATTCCATTATTAGAGAAGCTTTCAGTAAAACCTAATTCTGTAGCTTGAGCTAAGTAGTCTACGTAATCACCAGTAAGTCTAGGCTCATTTACAACGGGCGGTAGAGGCGGAGCTGGAAATCTACTTTCAAATGGTTCTTCAAAACTTGCTTCAGCATTAGTGATTTGATCATTTGAGCTAAACATTGAAAGAGGGTCACTTTTTATAAACCAAAAAGAAGGCAAAACTATAAAGAGCAGTATAGCAATTAAATTTCGTTTGGTAGATGTTTTTGGGGGTAATGGGTGATAGTACTCTGAGGTGGGGGATTCAGCTGCTGATTGTGCTTGTTCTTCGATATATGCATCTAAATCAAAGTCATCATCGTTATCGTTGTTATTTAAATCGTTTCGGAATTTTTGTGTAGCCATAGTAGTATTTAAATTTTGAACAAAGACGATAGAAACACATGTAATGTTTCATATCTGTTAGCAATTTTAAACTCACAGTATTCCAAGCTTTATTATTGCCAAGGCAAACTTCCTAAGTCTAAGTTTCCTCCGGTAATGATAACGCCTACTTTTTTCCCTTTATAAAATTGAGGGTTTCTAAAAATGGCTGCTAGAGGAACTGCTGAAGAGGGTTCAACAATCATATTCATTCGTTCCCAAATAAAGCGCATCACGTCAATAATCTCCTCTTCGCCAACAGTTTGAATGTCGTCAACATAATTCATAATAATAGAAAAAGGGAGCGTTCCAAGCGAAGTTCTTAGTCCATCAGCAATTGTATTTGTTGTGATAGCTGGAATTAATGTTTTCTGTTGGAAAGATTGAAAAGCATCGTCCGCTTTTTTAGGTTCTGCCCCAATAACTAAAATTGACGGATTCAATGATTTTGTTGCAATAGCAGTTCCACTAAGTAGCCCACCACCACCTACAGGAGTTATTACGATATCTAGTTCAGGGTTTGTATGAAGTAGTTCCAAGGCCGCTGTTCCTTGTCCTGCAATAATTCTGGAGTCGTTGTATGGATGGATAATCGTTGCTTTTGTCTTCCGAACGACCTCATCTAAGGTGCTTTCACGAGCTTTCAAGGTCGCCTCGCAAAATGTAACTTCTGCTCCATAGCCTTTAACCGCTTTAACTTTAACTTTAGGAGCGTTTTCGGGCATAACTACGTAAGCTTTTATTCCACGCAATTTGGCTGCCAGAGCTAAAGCTTGGGCGTGGTTGCCGGAAGAATGTGTTGCTACACCTAAACTTGCTTCTACATCACTTAAACTCATTACCGCATTACAAGCTCCTCGAAATTTAAAAGCTCCCACTTTCTGGAAGTTTTCACACTTAAAGAAAACAGAAGCTTCAGCTCTTTCATTAACGCTTGAAGAAGTTAATACAGGTGTTAAATGCGCAAATGCAGTGATAAGCTTATGAGCTTTTCGAATTTCTAGAAGAGTGGGAGGTATAAGAGTATTTAGCATGTTAATGAATAATTACACGAAAATTGATGGATTGAATAGGGGATTGGGGGTTGATAAATGTCATTGAAGCAACCGCCAAGTTACTAAAGTGATTATAAACATCAAGCTTAATTATAATTATTAGGTTGCTTGCTCAAAAATACTGGATTGGAATATTGCTAAGAACTCTTCTCGTTTTACAACTCGCTTTAATTTTTGCGGTACAAGCAAAGGCTCAAAATGCTATTAAACTTACCAAAATAACTTCCCCAATTACGCTAGATGGTGTGATTGATGAAGCTGCATGGCAAAATATTACTCCGTTCACAATGGTACAGTATGAACCCGTTTTTATGGGCGAAATGCAAGAGAAAACGGATGTGCGTGTAGCCTACGATGACGAATATTTCTACGCAGCAGGGAAGATGTATACTAAAGATGCATCAACAATAGCGGCAAATAGTTTGTATCGAGATCGTTATAGTTCGGATGATGTATTTGCTATTATTTTAGATCCATTTAATGATAACCAGAATGGATTAAGGTTCTTTACAACTCCAGCAGGTGTTCGATTTGATCAATCTATTTCAAATGATGCAAATTCTATTGCGGGCTCAAACGCTGTGAATGGAAGTTGGAATACCTATTGGGATGTGGTTACTACTGAAACAGACGAGGGATGGTTTGCAGAAATTAGAATTCCGCTTTCAAGTATTGGATTCCAGAGTAGCGATGGCGTGGCAGAAATGGGACTTATTGTTTACCGTTGGTTGGCTTACCATAACGAGCGTTATATCTTTCCAGCTATTCCTCCAAATTGGGACCAAGGAAATATAAAACCTTCTCAAGCTCAGGATATAATATTGACAGGCGTTGAGTCTAAGAAACCGATTTATTTCACTCCGTATGCAGTAACAGGATTTACTCGCGAAAATCAGCTTAATTCAACCAATACAGAATACAATTACAAGGACGATACAGCTGCTGAAATCGGATTCGACTTGAAGTACAACGTGACCTCTAACCTAACACTTGATGTTACCGCAAATACAGATTTTGCTCAAGTGGAAGCAGACGACCAGCAACTAAACCTAACAAGGTTCTCATTGTCCTTCGATGAAAAGAGACAATTCTTCCAACAACGATCGGGGCTATTTGATTTTAGCTTTGGCAATACAAAATTATTCTATAGCCGAAAAGTTGGATTAGACAATAGTGGCAACCCTGTGCGTATTTATGGTGGAGCGCGTCTAACGGGCCGAGTTGGTGATTTAGATGTTGGGTTTATCAACATGCAAACAGCGAGCAATGCTAACCTTAATTCAGAAAATTTTAGCGTTCTGAGGCTTAAAAAGAAGGTGGTTAATTCGAACTCTTATGTAGGTGGATTGCTCACTAGCCGTTTAGATGCAGAAGGGAACACAAACTTGGTGCTGGGTATTGATACTGACTTCAATATTTTTGGAGATGATTATATCGAAACTAAAGTTAGTCAGACGATGGATAATCGAGTTCCTGATGAACGACGTTGGGGAATTGATAATAATAGCATCTTCAGAATTACATGGCAACGTAGAGCATCTGTTGGCTTGTACTACAGATTCTTTGTAAACCGAACAGGTGCAGATTTTGAACCAGGTATTGGTTTCTACCGCACTAAGAATACATCCGATTATTACTATAGTTTAGGTTATGGAATTCTAGCTCCAAGCAATTCCGTATTCAAGAAAAATACTTTTCAGGTTTCGAGTTATAACATTTCAGAAAATGAAAGTTTTGATTTAAGAAGCCGTTTTATAGGAGCACAATGGGATGGAGAATTTAAAAGTGCAGGCAAGGTTGGCGCAGAAATAAAGTTGAATCAAGAGCACTTACTTCCTAATGAAGCTTTTAAATTAGTCGGTCAAATTTATATTCCAGTTGATAATTATGCTTTTGTGGAATCTATTTTTAGCTATGAAACACCTGAAAACAAAAGTCTGAAAAGCAAATTCAGTTTAGAGTATGGCGATATTTTTGATGGCAAGAGAACGCAAGTTAAAGTTGAACCGAAATGGATTGCCAACATCCATTTCGAATTAAGTGGTAGTTACCAAATCACAAAACTAGATTTCCCATCAATAGCTGGAAGAGATGTAGAGAAATTCACTGCACATTTAGCTCAATTACGTGGACAATATGCTTTAAACAAGAAACTATCGGCTAGTTTATTTGTTCAGTATAGCAATATCTCTGAGTTAGCTGGTGCTAATTTTAGGTTCAGATATAACTTTAGTGAAGGGAGAGATTTTTGGGTAGTTCTTAACGAACAACAGTACACGAATAGAGATCCACTTCAGTTTGGGTATCCACGTTTACCAAATGTTCAAAGCCGTTCTGTATTGATTAAATACACACATACTTTTACCTACTAGTTATTTGATAGTAGCTTTTATGCCAGAAAGTAAAGCTTGCCACCAATAGCCGAAAACTCCCTTTCGGTTATCCCATTTGTAATGAATTTTAGCAGGCTCAAGTTTTGAGCCTGTGTTGCTATCGTCTATTATAAATGTATTAGCTATAAAGCTAGAAACACGACTTGCTAAAGGTTTTTGCGAAGTATCATGGTCTTTCAGTAAGAAAATATTGAGATCTTGATAATCCAACAAGATTTGACCATTTGCAGCGGTACGATTTACGTTAAAATGGAACTCGAGGGAATTAACCTGTCCGCTTTTAGCTTCAATACTGGCAAGGTTAATGAGTGGGCTTTTCAAAGCAGAAGTGTGGATGGAGCCTAAACTCCCCCAAACGCGGTGATATTCGTCTTTATCGAAAAGAGCGTAACGAGCTTTAAGATCAAGTTTAGAAACACCCATAAAATAGGTCGAAACATCTAGCTCGAGAGAATCAGTTAGGAAAGTAGGGTATCCTGGAGTGGAAATATTACTGATTGATCCTGAAATATCTTTAAATGTGACTTCGCCAGGTTCTTTAACACCTTCTTTGTGTTCTGTATAAGTGACATCAAAATTATTAATCAGAACTTCGTGCAATCCAACTTGCGCAACGGTTGCTTTACTGATGGCTTCACTCAATAATGGTCTAAAACCAATGGTAGTTTTAGATGGGATTGTTTTGTTTTTGAACATAGCTAAAGCCCCTTGTTCAATGGAAATCTTCTCAACTTCAATTCTCGGGATATAAAGAGAGTCGAGGTTGACACCTTGGAGATTGATTTTGTCAATATTCAGCTCAACACGGTCAGAGGAATAGCCTTTAATCTCTGAGAATCTATAGCGAGGTAACACAGGAATTAACGCGATATTTTGAACTAAAGCTTGCTTCTGAACTCGATCAAAAGAAAACGCCCCAACTTCAAGACGATACAGTTTTTCATCTAATCGCCAGGTTAAGTTTTTACCCGACAGGATTAATTCATCCAGAAAGGGGACACGAGACCCATCTAGAATTTGATTTACATTTACTTTGGTAGCACTTAAATCAAAGTGCTCTAGCATCACTTCAGTTCGTCCAGATGGTTCAACCATACGCGCTTTGCCATCTATTATGTTCAAGTCAAAACTGGAAAAGTTAATGGAGTTAGAAGACGTGTCGGTGATAGCGCCACTATTGTTACTAAATGTAGAAGAGGTAAAAGGTCTGGAATAGATTTCAATCTCGGGTTGCTCTACAACAACTTTACCGAACTGTGGGAAATCTTCGGTAATGAGACTAAGCCATTTTATTTCCTGAATCTCAAAGGAGTGGATCTGAATGCTTTTTATGGTTTCTCGATCATTTTTTGGAGAAATAGAGATTGAATCGGCAGTTACACGTCTACCCCAAAGAGAAATATCTAATTCCTGAAACTCCATCGTATAACTGCTATCAGTTTGGATAACAACTTGAGCTTCTAAAGCCGTTTTGAGTTTCCCTTCCAAGAAATCGGGTCCAAATATACTTGCTAAAAGCAGAGTGATACCTAGAATGAGTAAACCAATTAGAATGCTTTTTTTCATAGATAAAGTAGAGTATTGAAATTCGTTCGATTTAGAATACCACATTCTGATAAAAGGAAGAAAATTATTAACTCTAATTTACAGTAGGTATTTAATATCGAGTAGATTAGAAGTTTTTTGATTGGACAAATAATAACACCACAGATTTAACTCTTATTTACGTAGAATTTTAGTAGTCTTTAGCAAGCAACTAACTAACTACAAGTATGAAAAAACTATTACTACTTCTATTCTTTTTAGGGATGAGTACACTTCCCGCATTCTCACAAATAAAGCAAGCCATCGAACGGTTTCAGTTTGAAACGGATATAAGCTTTGACTCAAAGATTCCATCTCCCGAAGAATTTCTGGGATATGAGCTTGGTGAGGAATACACGTTCCATCATCAAATAATGGATTATTTTCGAGCACTTGCCAAAGTATCGGACAAAATCACCTTCCACCAATATGCTACTAGCTACGAAGGACGTGACTTGAATTATGCGGTTATAACTTCAGCAGCAAATCAAGCTAATATTGATGACATAAAAGCTGCGAATCAAGAAATCGCCTATAACCCAGAAAAAGCAAACATTGCTGATCAACCCGCTGTAGTGTGGATGAGTTACAATGTGCATGGCAACGAGCCTTCCAGTAGTGAAGCTGCAATGCAAACAGCGTATCGTCTCGTGGCGGCTAACGATGCAGAAACCAAAGAGTGGTTAGATAATTCTGTTGTAATCATCGATCCCGTAATTAATGTAGACGGTAGAGACCGTTATGTGTATTGGTATAAATCTTCGCAAGCAAACATCTTAAATACAGATGCTACTGATTTAGAGCATGATGAGATTTGGCCTGGTGGAAGAACAAATCACTATTGGTTTGACTTGAACCGTGATTGGGTTTGGTTGGTTCATCCTGAGTCGAGAGGAAGAATTAGTGTATATAAAGATTGGATGCCTCAGGTTCATATTGATTTCCATGAGCAAGGTTTTAACAACAATTACTTTACCATGCCAGGTACGACACCGCGAAACCATGAATTGCCTAAGGATTACGAAAAATTTGCTGATGTATTTGGCAGAGGTGCCATTGCTGAGTTTGATAAAGCAAATGTAAACTACGCAACTCGCGAAGCCTTCGATTTCTTTTATCCAGGTTATGGTTCTTCTTATCCAAGTGTGATGGGAGCTATTGGTATGTTAGCCGAGCAAGGTGGCCATAGCCGTGGTGGACGAGCTGTTACTACGGATGATGATTACGTTCTTACTCTACGTCAGCGTGTTTTTGATCATTACAGAAATGGTGTTTCTATTGTTGGAACTTCAGTTGAAAACCGCAAGGAATTGTTGACTTACTTCAAAGAAGCGAGATCTCAATCAACCCAAAAAGGAAATACCAAAGCCTACATTCTGCCTAATAATCCAAATGATTATACTTACCAAGTTGTCAATTTGATGAATAAACATGGCGTTGAAGTTGAACGTGCTACTTCAGATTTTTCTGTAAAAAAAGCATATAGCTATTGGGATGGAAAAGCGTCATCAAAAAGCTATAAGAAAGGTGATTTCATCATCAAAACTGATCAGCCGGCGCATTTGTTGATTAACACGCTCTTCCGTAGACAAATGGAAATTAAAGATTCAGTGATGTACGATATGTCAACTTGGTCTATTCCATTAGCCTACAACTTGGATGCTACATGGAGTACTGAAAACGTATCCGTAAAAACGGAAAAGATTACGATTGATATACAGCAGCCAAACAGCGTTACCAACGAAAATGCTAGCTACGCTTTTGTAATTGATTGGAGCCAAAAGAATGCACCCAAAGCACTTTCTATGTTGTGGGATATGGGGTACAACGTGAGAAGTGCTGGTAAGAAGTTTAAGAAAGATGGCGTTGAGTATTCCGAAGGTAGCATCATAGCTTTAGCTGGACGTAACTTCGATAAGAAAAATAGAATGCGTGCTGATTTCAAAAAAGTAGCCAAACAAGCACAAGTTAAAGTGATTGGTTTTGATACAGGAAGAATGGACGAAGGAATTGATTTAGGATCTGGCGACAGCCAACCTATAAAGCAGCCGAAAGTTGCTTTGATGATCGACTCAGGTTTCAATTCTTACACGGCAGGACAAATCTGGTTCTTATTTGATCAATGGACCGAGCTAGGAATTTCTAGAATTCGTTCGGGTAGTTTCTCCAGAATGGATTTGAATGAATACGATGTAATTATTCTTCCAGGAGGTTTTGGGTTGAATGGCGTATTTAGTGAATCAGCTCGAAAAGATCTTAAAGATTGGGTAAGAAGCGGTGGTACGCTAATTGGTACAGAATCGGCCGGCGCTTGGTTGAGCAAAGAGCAATCGGGCATTTCTAGCGCTGAATTATTCGAGCCAAAGAAAGATAAAGAAAGCGATAAGATTAAAGCCAGCGCTTACACAACCTATGCAAATAGAAGTGATTCCTCAGGATTGAAACGAATCCCAGGTTCCGCTTTTAAAGCCATAGTTGATAATACTCACCCACTAGCATTCGGAATGACAGATAAGCTATACTCGCTAAAATTTAGCACCAATGGATTAAAACCAAACGATAGCTTTAGCACCGTAGGTTATTATGTTAAAGATGGTGAGCCAGTTTTAGCATCTGGTTATGCTTCTCAAGAAAATCAGCGTAATGCTGCGGGGATGGCTTTTGCAGCCGTACAAAATGTAGGTCGCGGTAAAGTGGTTCACTTGCTTGATAACACTCAGTACCGAATGTTCTGGGTTGGACCATCAAGAATGATGCAAAACGCTGTAATGCTTTTATCTGGGTTTTAATACTAGAAACAAGCTTAGAAATATGGAAGGAGAGAGAAGGCTGGTTTTTAAAACAGCCTTCTCAAACTTCTTAAAACTACTTTCTCTTTAGTTCGAAAATATCGGTTCTACGATCTTTTAAGTTTCGAACACTTCCTTGCTCATGAAGTTCACGAAGTAAATCGATATCCACATCTGCAATTAGTATCATCTCTGCATTTGGAGTTGCTTCAGCTTTAATTCCATTGGTTGGAAAGGCGAAATCGCAAGGCGTAAATACCATCGATTGCGCATACTGAATGTCCATATTATGCACTTTCGGTAAATTACCAACACTTCCCGCAATAGCCACATAGCATTCATTTTCAATGGCTCTTGCTTGCGAACAATGGCGAACTCTAGAGTAACCGTTTTGAGTATCGGTTAAGAAAGGAACAAACAAAATATCCATTCCTTCGTCGGCTAGTATTCTGCTCAATTCTGGAAATTCTGAATCATAACAAATCAGGATTCCAATTTTGCCGCAATCCGTTTCAAAGGTCTTGATTTCACTACCACCTTGCATTCCCCAAACTTTGGATTCATCAGGGGTTACATGAATTTTCTCATAACGTTCTGTTTGGCCATCACGCTTGCATAAATAGCCAACGTTGTACAGAAGATCGTTCTTGATCTCAGGCATGCTTCCTGTAATAATATTGATATTATAGGAAATGGCTAATTCTGAAAATTTCTGAACGATGGCGGCAGTATGTTTAGCCAATTCACGAATGGCATCTGCTTCTGAAAGGTGATTGTTTTCGGCCATCAACGGAGCATTAAAAAACTCTGGAAAAAGCGCGAAGTCAGCCCGATAACCGGAAACAGCATCCACAAAGAACTCAGCTTGTTGTAATAAATCGTCTAAGTTATCGTACGGCCTCATTTGCCACTGAATCAACCCTAAACGAACAATTTTCTTTATAGTGGAAGCTTTCTTATTGGGTTTTTCATAGTAGATGTTATTCCACTCAAGCAACACCGCATATTCAGCAGATTCTTTATCACCTTCTAAGTAACCCTTCAAAACCTTTGTAGGATGGAAGTCGTTGGAAATTTGAAAGCTCAATACAGAATCGTGAATCTCTTTACGCTTTACGCTATCGATGTATTCTTTTGGAGTAAGCTCCCCAATGTAGTTATGGTAATTTGGAATTCGTCCACCAAAAGCGATTCCTCGCAAATTCAATCGTTCACACAATTCTTTGCGGTATTCATAAAGTCGACGAGCTAGGCGAAGTCCACGAAACTCGGGTTTAATAAATACATCAATTCCGTATAACACATCTCCTTTTGAGTTGTGTGTATCGAAGGTGTAATTCCCCGTGATTTCTTTGTAAGTGTGATGTTCTTCGAAATCATCATAATTCACAATTATAGAAAGGGCACAACCAGCAAGCTGACCATTCGCTTTAATAACTACTTGCCCATCGGGAAATCGGTCAATTAGCGAAGCCATGTGGCTTTCACGCCAATAAGCATCAGGCATGGCAGAATAAGAGGCTATCATAGCAGTTTTAAACTCTTGATAGTCGCTAAGACTTAAATAGGTTAATTCAATGTTTTCTATTTCTTGCATGGTATAAAAAGGTGAGGGATAAAAACGATGTAAGAATTGGTAAGCTATTCTTCAACCTAAATATACGAATAGAAAACGTGCTATTATATAATTCCGAATGGGAAGGGAAGAATATTTTAGCTCAAATATACTAAGAAGAAAATGAAGGTTAGGTAAGCCCAGAATAGAGATAGCAAAATGTGAATAGAAGTTTCGAGTGGTTTTCCTTTCCAGAGTTTTGATGAATAGCCCCAGAATTGAGTTAAGAATCTTGCAAACCAGAACAAGCTAAAGCCAAGCGAAACCTTTCTACCTAATGAAGTATGGATTAATTCTTTTGCCGATTCAATACATAGAAGTCCCATAAAGAAAACTACAAATGCTATAAAAAATGTATGCACATACATCATTTGCCTATTAATCAAACTCAGGTTTTCTAACTCAGATTTCCAATTAAAGTACCGAGGGAATAAACTATGGAGTATCCCTAAAACCATTAACAGAACCCCAATTATGTTAACTTGATATTCCATTTTTAGATAATATGAAGGTTGTTACAAATGGAGTGATTTTAATAACGGAGTCTACTGAGAAATTGGAATCATAGAAAGTTTTATCCCAATTTTCTGCTCCAAAGAAGTGAAAGAATCCAAAGTTGTAAGCCAAGAAGTTAGGTATATCTCGTAGTTGTTCTGTTATAACTAGTTTACCGTTAGTATTTATAACACGGTGTAATTCCTTAAAAAATAGAACTCTTCCCTCAATACTTCGGATTTCGTGAGCTGCAAATATTGAGAATGCTAAATCTACAGAGCCATCTTTTAGAGGGATATGAGTTGTTTTTATCGATTGAGTGTTGGGGTATGGTGGGTATGCTTTGCGAGCTCTTCTGATTGAAATCTCAGTATGTAAATCGGGATTGTAAAAGTCGAAGACATAGAAATAATCAGGATTATATTTTTCACTGATAATCCCGCTTGTCTCATCAAACCCAGCATTAAGATTTAAAATGCTTTTAGCTTGACCCGATGTTTCTATTGGTAGCCAATTAAAGGTGTATAGATTGGAAAAATCGTAGATATATGCTGAAACGGATAGAGAAACTAATATGCTTGTAAAAATTACTAGTGCTGCATAAAGAGGAATCCCAAAAAAATAAGTGCTAAAAAATAGCAAGAAAATTGCAAAGGACAATCCACTAACAAAAAAATGCCAGTTGAATCTTATAATATTGAACACACCTTGAAAAGGTTTTCTCACTTGGTGCATTTATCAAGCTGTCCTTTTTCCCAATAGTAGGAAATATTCTTTGTGATGAACGCGCTGGCAAGTTGTATTCCTTCCAGTTTCATTTCGTTAATAAAAGAGAATGATTGCTCTATGATTTTTATAGGTTCTGGTTTCCAGTTTTTACGAACTCCCTTAATTAATAAGACTTCTTTTGTGTCGGGATTCACAGAAAAAGTGTATGGTAAAGGCCCTGCGTATTTTCTAGCTATTTCCCAACTTTGAAATGGGGAACTACTAGGTAATGATACTTTTTGCGCTGAATCCGAATAAATGATTTGAAAGTTTGAGGAGGATGAATTTATTCGAGTTTGATTACTGTCATCTACCTTATTGATATCTGTTGTGGTGTATTTATAGTGAGTAAAAATATTACCTAAGAATTCCATTCTTTTTTTATCAGTCTCTGATTTCAAAATGAACAATCCTCTTTTACTCTTTCCCTGGCTAGTTTTATAGTGTACAAATACTCGATATCCAACTAAATAAAAATCGCTACCAAAAATTTTTGGCAACCCTTTTGGTCTAAGATCTTTTGTTTGAACTAGTGCCACAGCAATAAAAGCCCACTTATCATCGAAGGTGTCTAACTCTAGACAACTCGGAATAAGATTCATTAATTCGTCTTTTGGGATGGCAAAAGTTAGTACGAGAGAACTTTCAAAGTATGCCTCTACAGGAAATGGATGATTTTGCAGGAATGAAATCACGTTAGTTTTTGATGATCTAGTCTCTTATCGATTACAAACTCAGTGGTATATACCATAAAAATAAACAATATTGCGAATAGGGCATTAAACTTTCCCCAAAATAACAAATCGGGTACGAGAATAAATTCTAGAGTATTCATTGTTGCAACAACAAGTATTTGAATACTAGCATGTATTTTGGATTTAAATCCACTTAGTACCCAAATAGCCATTATTATCTCGGCAATACCTATCAATAATGTTAATGGTCTAGAATATTCTTCCCCTAAAATTGCTGCTACTATTTGTTCGTGGCGAGGAACAAGGTTTAGCACCTTGCAAAGGAGTCCATTAACTAACCAAACAAATGAGATAAAAAATGTAAGTCCTTTTTTAAGTGCCATTGTTTGGGATTTAAAGTGAAGTTTATGTCTACTTTGATAGAGTAAGTCTAAACTAAATAACCTGCACTCGAATTTTCTTTTTCTTGAGGCGTGTTTGGTCAGTTAGCTTTATAACATCTTGTGTTTTCGATGTTGGAACAGCTACAAAGGCACAATCTTGTTTTAATTCAATGGAGCCAACTTCATCTTTGTTGAGCTTTCCTTGCTTAAAGAACAATCCTGCAATATCACCTTTAGAAATCTTGTCTTTGCGACCACCAGAAATGTAAAGCGTTTGCCATTTGGTACCTAGCGGCTGACTAGATTCTTCGAGTTCAACAAGTTCTTCATCGGGATGAATAAACTCGGGTAATTTCTCACCTTCCCAAATCAAGACATAAGCGGTACCGTTGCTATTCATTCTAGCCGTTCTACCATTCCTATGCGTAAACTCTTCGTTCTTTATTGGCAAGTGGTAATGGATAATAAAACCAATTTCAGGAACATCGATTCCACGTGCTGCTAAATCGGTTGCTAGCAAAATATGGTGGGTTCCATTACGAAATTTGATAAGAGCATTTTCGCGATCCTGTTGCTCTAAGTCTCCATGAAAACAACCGTGACTAATATTATTATCGCTCAAATAATCACTTACACGCTGAATAGAATCTTTGAAATTGCAGAATACAATTCCAGGCTCATTCCCAATATGTTTTAGTAAGTTACCTAAAGTCTCTAGCTTGTCTTTTGAGGGCGAGATTACCGTTTTTATTTTTAGAACGGAGCTTCCAACATCGCTAAAATCGACGGTAGTTGGATTCCCCAATTCCACAAATTCAGGAATTTCAATCCGGTTTGTAGCTGAAGTTAAAATCTTCTTTTTAATATTCGGAAGT
>TARA_R110002050_G_scaffold234801_1_pt1 | contig 29857 bp, 23 predicted proteins | sample TARA_R110002050 | Tara Oceans TARA_R110002050 (sample SAMEA4396988) | marine metagenome | biome: Polar Biome; feature: [DCM] deep chlorophyll maximum layer (ENVO:01000326); material: water (ENVO:00002006), including particulate matter (ENVO:01000060) such as... | depth 25 m
TTCGTTAACTTTTGTATTTAATTGTACAACCGGATCTAAACGGATATCATCAATTGACATGTCACCTGTAAATGAACTTCCGCGAATTCCTTTAAATACTAAACGAACGCTCTTTCCTGCATAACCTGTTATAAACCCAGTAGCTTCCAACCAAGCATCACCTTGAGCTACCTGCTGTTGACCAATAAAATTAAAAAGTGTATCTCTAACTCCATTAGTGTCTGCCATTACTATCATCTCTCCCATTGTTGCTCCATGCATGTGATACCAAAAAGAAAGTTCAGCAACCTGCAATGATGAATCAATAAAAATTGGAGGTGAAATAAATTCATCAAAACTTCCTAAAGCACCACCTGATGTTTCTAAATAAATATACATCCCTCCTGCGGTTGCCGGTGTGGTATGATCAAATAATGGACCTGTTCCACCTGAATTTTCATTAGCGCCACTTGCATCTTCTGATTCCCATCTTGGTTGAGTCGGTCCGTTAACCGAAGTCCAACCTCTTGGCCACGGATTCCCTGTAATTGCAGGTGCAAATGTTTCAAAATCCTCGAAAAATGGAATTCCATATGAAGTGTTGAACGTCTCTGGTCCAACCCATGAAGATACATCTGTTCCTCCACAATTTGAGCGAACATATACATCGTAAGTTGTTCCTTGCTGTAATCCTGAGATAGTAAATAAACTAGTCAGTGAGGATCCACTAGTTCCAGTTCCTAATGTAAAACCGGCTAAGCCATACTCGTAATTCACGGTTCCTGCTCCGCCTACTGCATTAACCTGTGCAGAATTTAAAGTAGGATTTAATATCTGAACGCTTAATGGAGCAGCTGCTGAGGTTACAGTCACATTTGCTGTATCATTTACATTAACCGTATCGGCCCCTCCATTTGGATTGAAGGTCCATGCTTTTACAGTATTATTTCCTGCATTAAATGTAGCAGAACCTAAAACGATTTGATCACTGAAAGGATTCAAGCCATTAATTGTATCTAACAGTTGTCGGTATAAGAAAGTTGGTTGGGCCACTCCATTTACTTCCCAAGCAACATCTACTGAATCAATCTGATTAATTCCAAAGTTTCCTATAGTTACAACAATGTTATGAGTACCAGCACAAAAAACTCGTGGAGAATCCACCGCCATTAAAGCTGCATCGTTTAAGCCACTAGGGGCTTCAAGAATTTCTATTTCACGAAAATTCAAATTAGATTGTTGACCTGTTCCGGCTAACCATTGAGTGATTCTAAATCGATCAGTCGTTAGTTTGCCAATTCCAACTCTATTTATACATTGCTGTGGAAGATTGCTAAAGCTTGAATGAGTTACCCAAGCAGTTCCATCCCAATATTGCACAGTTGCTCCTGTTAAAAACCTGCTTGCAATTTCAGCATGGTGAATTACTAAGGTGTCAAAAGTTCTTGCTGTTGGAAAATCCCATTGAATATAATCAACACCAGCAACATTTGAAGGTGGTGTTGCAGTAGATATCCACATTTGTTGTGTCCCACAAGTTCCTAAGTTCAAATCATTTAATGATCCACAGCCTGCAGGCACGGCACCAACTGGACGACAGCCACCACCTCCGCTTCCATCGCCAGTAATTGTTGCTAAAGGGGCAATGTTTGCCTGAGCATTTCCTAGTTGTGGAGCCACGTAAAATAAAGCGCCAACTAAAATACTAGCTAATTTAGAAAGTCTAAATATTTTCATAATAATAGGGGTTATATAATTTTTTTGTTTAATAAATAGTGATTACAATATCAAATGTAGAATAAATTTTTGAAATAAATGTTAATTTAAATACAATGGTAATTAAAAAAGAGGTGTGTAATTGCCTAACTTTTAATAATATCTCTCCCAATATGCAGGATTTGCAATGGGTTCAGGATAAATGAATGATTCTATTGCCTTAGAATTTATTTTGTTAAAACTCCAAGGATGGTGAATTTCTGAAGGATTTAAGTGCTTTAATTCTGGAATCCAGAGCTTTATATAGTGTCCATTTGCATCATATCGTTTTGCTTGACTGATGATATTGAAATAACGGTCTCTCGGGTCGTTTCCAACTCCAGCGATGTACATCCAGTTTCCATAATTACTGGCTACATCATAATCAATTAGTTGAGATTCAAAATATGCTGCACCAATGCGCCAATCCAACCCTAACTCTTTTACTAAAAAGGAAGCTACATTCTGTCTCCCGCGATTACTTATGAATCCTGTAGAATTTAATTCGCGTATGTTTGCATCTATAAATGGTATTCCAGTTGTTCCATTCGTCCAATGTTCAATCAATTGTCTATCGACTTTCCAATCAAACTTTTCATTTTTAATTCCATTTAATTGAAAGATTTTATTGCCGTGTTTTAAGCTGATCATTTTGAAATAATCTCTCCAGATCAATTCAAAAATCAGCCAATAAGTTGATTGATTCTTTTTTATCGTTGATTCGTAGTTTTTTACTTCCCAATAAATTTTACGAGGAGAAATACATCCGTTCCATAACCAAAAAGATAGTTTGGAAGAATAGTTCATGCCCATTAAGCCATTTCTTTTTTCTTTGTAATGGCTTAATTCTTCTGTTTCATAGAAATAATAATTCAGTCGTTTAAGCGCTTCATCTTCTCCGCCCTTTGCCTTTATAGCAGCCCGTTCATCAATTTGCTTTTCATTTAATCCAAAGGTTGCTAGACTAGGAATTTCTCCACATTCAATTTTTGGATTTAGTGGTGGAAGTTTAGTTGGAGTTGTAAATAGCTGTCTAACAAGTGACTCCGTTTCAACTCCTTTTCGGAATTCAGTGAAAATTTCTGGAGTGTCTTGAAAGGAATGTGGCAAATCTTTAACATGGTACAAAGTACTGCCAAAACTGTAATTAATTGGTTTTTTAAAAACAGTCTCTACAGCTAATTGACTTTCAATTTCTTCCTGATGAATGTCTTTGTATGTATAAATGGCGTCAATTGAATAATCTTTGAGTAATAATCCAAGTTCATTTTCAACTTTTCCTTTTCTAATGATTAAGTTAGAGCCTAGTTTTTGTAAATTCTGCTTTAAGTTAATGACACTTTCAATGAGAAATTGTGCTCTAAAAGAACCGGTTTTCTCAAAACCAAAAGCTGCTTTTCCAAATTGCTTGTCTTCAAAACAATAAAAAGGAATTATTTGCTCGTGTTTTGAAATTGCTTTGTTCAAAGCTTCATGATCGTGAATTCTCAAATCATTTCTGAACCAAACTAAGGCTGTACTCATGTTTTGCTTTTATTTTTTCGGCAACGCTCACTACAATAAACTACTTCATCCCAATTCTTTTCCCATTTTTTACGCCATGAAAAGGGTCGTTGACAAATCGGACAGGTTTTAGAAGAAAGGTTTATTTTTTTAATTTTTTGCAATGCTTAAGCAATTGTAAAGTAGTCTACTTTAGTTTTAAGGCTGCTTTAACAACGAATTAAATAGGATTGTTTTAATATAAGAATTCAATAACCTAGCGATAACTGTGGCATCATTACTTCACACCGACTTTTGCGGCAAAATTTTTAAACCTCAAAAAACAAACGGTAATGAGAACCAAATTAAGCCTTCAAAAAATTTCTTTTTTTATAGGGCTAACTATTTTTAGCTTACAAACTTCAGCACAATGTAAGGGATTTGTGAAAAGAGCTGACTTTTCTGCATTAGCAGCATTCGAGTATTGTGGAAATGTACGCGCAGCAAAAATGTATTCTGGCGATGAAGCCAAGCTGAATCAAAAAGTAGAAGTGGGGAAACGCTATCGAATTGTGATGAATAACCAAAAATTTCTTGGTGATGTAAACATCTCGATAAAGGATGAAAAAGGAAAATCGCTTGGCAGTGAAGTTGTATCAGAAGACACGAATTATTGGGAAGTAATGGTGAGTGAAAACCAAACCATTTACATTTACCTTAAGGCACCAAAAGAAGAAAGCACTGTTGGCATTGTGAGTTCAGGTTGTGTTGCTTTGGCAGTAGGAGAATTAGATAACGAAGAATTGGTTGTTTATCCTTAAGCAGCTCGATAAATAATGTGAATATTTTGCGGTGAAAAATCACAAGTTACTCCTTCAATCACAACATGCCAAGAACCATCTACTGGTTTTTCGAAATGACAATACTGATCTTTCACCTCTAAATGAAGTCCTTTGTATGCTTCATTTTTGCGATAAGCATTGAAATTATCCTCATCTAATAAGGTTACTTTGTATTCATCTGGTAGTTCAATGCCAATGAATCCGGGGTAACTGCCTCTAATTTTATGATGTATTCGATTCATTTTGCTAATTATTTTAGGAATTAGTATTTTTACGACTCAAATATACTAGTTTTTTTAGTTTACTAAAATATTTAGCATTATTTCATGAATTATTTAGCAAAGAATTTAAAATTTTTGAGAAAAGAGAAGGGCTTAACGCAGTCGGATTTCGCTTTAAAAATAGGAATCAATCGACCAAAAGTTGGCTCTTACGAAGAAGGCAGAGCAGAACCAACTTTGGAAACCCTTCAAACAATTTCTCATTTTTTTAAACTTCGCTTAGATGACTTACTCGAAAAAGACCTTAGCCGCAAAAAACAGAAAATCCCGAAAGATTATAACGGAAATGATTTGCGAGTGCTGCCAATACTAGTTAATGAATCGCAAAAAGAATACATAAGTTTAGTGCCGATAAAGGCAGCTGCAGGGTATCTTAATGGGTTTTCAGATCCCGAATTTGTTGAAGAATTGCCTCATTTTAATTTGCCTTTTCAAGAGGTTTCTCAAGGAACTTTTCGAGCATTCCAAATTAAAGGTGACAGCATGCTGCCAATTCCATCTGGTGCGTTTATTCTAGCTGAGTATCTCGCTGATTGGCAAGAAGTGAAAAATCACCAATGCTATGTATTTATTTCTAAAAATGAGGGAATAGTTTATAAAAGAGCACTTAATCGACTAAAAGAAGATCAACTTTTTGAATTGCATTCTGACAATAAAATTTATGAACCTTATCAACTTCAGGCAGAAGAGGTATTAGAAATATGGAAAGCCAAAGGGTTTATTTCTTTTGATTTACCCGATGTTCCAGATGCTACCTTTTCTGTGGATCAACTGTCAAATATGGTAATGCAACTAAAAAATGACTTGGATCAATTGAAAAAAAATTAAAGAAATGACTAGTAAAAATTTCAATAAGGGAAATACAAATAATTGGGGTGGTTCATGGACAAATCAGAAGCTTGATTTATTTGAAAAGTATGTGAAAGCATACATAACAATTATGAATAAATATGGTTTTTGGGAGACAATTTACTTTGATGGATTTGCAGGAAGTGGAGAAAAGGGGAATGTTGAAAAATTGGAGTTAGACTTATTCTCAATCGAACAAAATACAGTTGATGATGAAGAATTAACTGTTTATCAAGGTGCAGCAGAAAGGATTCTTAAACTTGAGGAGCCATTTAAGTTTAACTATTACTATTTTATAGAGAAAGATCAAAACAAAGCTAAAATGCTTAAGAATAAAATTAAAACGATACCAAATGTAGATATTGATAAATGTATTATTCGAGCAGATGATTCTAATCAACAATTAGTTAAACTTGCTGAGGTTCTAAAAGAAAAGAGAAATAGATATGCGGCACTTATCTTTTTAGATCCTTTTGGCATGCAACTAAATTGGAAGGATATTGAAAAATTAAAAGGTACAAGATCAGATATATGGATACTAATACCCTCTGGTATTATTGTTAATCGATTACTTGACAAAAGCCAAAAACTGAGACATATTAAAAAGCTTGAAAATTTTTTTGGACTTAAGGAAGAAGAAATTTTAAATATTTTTTATCCTAAAAACCATCAGAGCAGTCTCTTCGAAGTAGAAGTCGAATCAAGATCAAAAGTTTCTAATCCAATAAATAAAATAACTGAAATTTATGTTGAAAATCTAAATAAAATATGGGATTATGTAACTCAAAGACCATTAATTTTAAAAAATTCTAAGGGAATTCCAATTTTTCATTTCGTTTTTGCTTCAAATAATAGAAACGCAAGAAAAATTGCAAGTGAAATAATAGATAAAAAATAGTAGAATGGCACAATCAAGTATAGAATGGACAGAGTTAACTTGGAATCCAACAACAGGTTGCACTAAGGTTTCTCAAGGTTGCAAATTCTGTTATGCAGAAGTTATGTCTAAGCGATTAAAGTCCATGGGGATATCAAAATATAAAGAAGGATTTAAAATTGCACTACATCGAGAAGAGTTAAAAAAACCGTATTCTTGGAAGAAGAGAAAAGTGGTTTTTGTTAACTCTATGAGTGATTTATTTCATCCAGAAGTACCTATTAAGTTTATTCAAGATGTTTTTAAAGTGATGAATGAAACGAATCATATCTATCAAGTGTTAACTAAACGACCTGAACGTGTTTTAGAAATTCAAGAGAAACTTCATTGGACAGAAAATATTTGGCTGGGAACTTCAGTAGAAGAAGAAAAAGTAGTTGATAGAGCTATTGCATTATCAACTACTTTTGCTAAAACAAAATTTCTCTCTATTGAACCTTTAATTGGACCAGTTTATTCTTTGAATTTAACAAATATTGATTGGGTAATAGTTGGTGGTGAATCAGGACCTAAAGCTAGACCTTTACAAGCAGACTGGGTGAAAAAGATTAAAGATCAGTGCTTGATTAGTAATACACCATTTTTTTTTAAACAATGGGGGAAACCAAAATTTAATGTAAATCAAGAAGATCCTACCATTCAAAAAACACATCCATTACACGCTAAAGGGGGGTGTGAGCTTGAAGGTCAAATTTTTAGGCAGATGCCGACTTTTGTTTGACTCTAAAAAAAGCTGCTTTTAAAAACTCTCCTTTGTCTAGTTACACTATTTCTTAAGTTTAATTCTGTCCTTTTTTTGCTTTAAGGTTTAATTCTTGCAGCTATCCTACCTTTGTATCAAACTATAGTTTATTAAACTGCTCAAAAAATTTTTTAGAACAATATTAAAAATCATTAGCATATTGCTAGTGCTACTTTTGCTTATAATTGGTTGTGTTTCTCTACTCTTGTTTGTACCATCAATTCAAAAAGAAGTTTCTCATCAAGCTGCTGATTGGCTCGAAAAAAAGATTGAAACACCGGTCTCCATTAGCGGAATATACCTAGACTTTCCAAATGGAGTGTCAATTGAGGAATTGTATTTGGAAGATCAAGAGCAAGATACTTTGCTTTACACCGGAAATTTTAAAGTGGCTGTCGATTATTTTGCGCTGCTACATTCCGAACTTGAAGTAAGCAACATTTTGTTAGAGGCTGCCACTGTTAACCTAAAAGTAGCTTCAGATAGCTCTTTTAATTTCGATTACATTATTCAAGCGTTCAATAGTAAAAGTGAGGAAAAAGTTGAAACGGATACTAGCTCTTCATCAGGCCTTTCATTTGATATTGGGACTATAAAGTTGAAAAATGTTCGATTTTCATACCACTCTGAACCCGATGGAATGTCGACCCAATATAACATTGGTGAACTTGTTGTTGAAGTGGAAACTCTGGATCTTGATGAAGGAATTTATTTAGCCGAAAGCATCAACTTAAGCAACACCAGTGGTTCATTTCAATTCTTTAAATCAGTTGAAAAAGAAGAAGAACCATCAACTGAGCCATTAAAAATGCTAGTTGGTTCCAAAGAAGTTGAGCTGAATAATGTGGATTTTACTTTTAAGAATGTTCCTGGAAAACAAGACTTAATTACCCATGTTGGCTACTTAAACCTCGATCTTGAACCAATTGAATTTCTTAAATCTGAAATAATTGTAAATGCAATTCAACTAGATAGCAGCCGAGTAAATTTTGCAATGAAAAGTGAATTGCAAGAAAGTGAAGCAAAAGTGGAAACTGAGGAATCAGGAAGTGATTGGAAATTTACTATTCAAAAATTCGACCTCAGTGCATTCCAATTCAAATTTGATGATCAAGCCGAAGCTCCAACCAATGCAGGCATTGATTTTTCACACTTAGATCTAAGTGTAAAGCAAATGCAGTTTAGTAAACTTTACTTTAATGGAATTGGCGATTTAGGGTTTCAATTAGCTCAATTAGAAGTGAGTGAAAAGAGTGATTTTGTAATCAATGAAGCTCAAATGGACTTTAAAATGGATTCTTCTCAAATTACTGCAAATGAATTTATCATCAAAACGAACAACAGCAATATCAATACTTCAGCACAACTTCAATTTGATGAATTAGCTAAAATTAGTTCCAATTTAGGGGAGTTAAAAATTAAATCTGATTTTAATCAGAGTTATTTTAGTTTAAAGGATTTAGCATACTTTGCTCCAGATTTTGCCAAAGAAGAAGCTACAAAACCTTATGCTGATTTAGCTTTCCGTTTAGATGGTCAAATAAATGGGCAAGTGAATCAATTGAATTTTAATAGAGTCGTTTTTTCGCTTAAAAACTCCACTACAATTCGCATAAATGGGAATTTAGATGGATTGCCAGAAATTGAATCAATCAATTATAATTTTATTGAGCTAATTGTAAGAACAACTGCCAAAGACCTTCAAAACCTATTGCCTAAAAATACCATTCCATCCACCATTCATTTGCCAAAACAAATGAAAATGGCGATTAGCAGTAAAGGAAGCATGGAGAAAATGGCTGCAGTTGTTGACTTTAAGAGCAGTTTAGGAGATTTGAAGACTACAATATCATTTGAAAAACTCGAAGACACCAATAAATTAGCTAGTTATAAATTAAAAACTGAAATCCCTTCTTTTGATCTGGGTAGCTTGCTTCAAGACACTATGTTGGGAAATTTTGCATTTAGCGGAACCATTAAAGGGGTAGGATTGAGTTTAGAAGAGATGGATATGAACATTGATGCGAGCATCAAGGATTTTGAATATGCCAATTATCAATACAGTGATCTTATTATCAATGGGAAAATGCAAGATGAAGCATTTAGTGGAAACTTTGAAATGAACGATAGCAACCTAGTTTTTGATTTTAGCGGAAAAGCTAAACTGGATTCAATTATGCCTGAATTTGATTTCTTGTTTAACCTTGAAGGAATTGATTTACAGCATTTAGGTATTTTCGAAGAAGACTATCGCGCATCTGGGAAATTAGTCGCCAATTTCACTGGAATCAATTTAGAAAACCTGAATGGAAAAATTAGCTTAACCGAACTTTTTATCATTCATCAAGAAAATCAATATCGTTTAGATTCTCTGGTGTTGACTTCTGATATTGATAGCGGAAAAACTGCTATTTCTTTACAATCGGATTTATTGGATGCCAATTTTAATGGTAATATTTATTTACCTGACTTAGCTGAATCCATTCAAGAACATTTAAAAAATCGCTTAAGCGACAGCACAATTTACTCAAGCCAAGCGGCACAAAATTTTAACTTTAGCGTTGATATCAAAGAAACGGAATTGATTACCGACATCTTATTGCCAGACTTAAATCATTTAGAAGCTGGAAAAATTGCAGGTGAATATGACAATCAGCGGGACATCCTTTATTTGGAAGCAAATTTTCCTAGCATCGATTATGATGGGATAATCATTGATAGCATACGGCTGTTTAGTCAGTCTGATACAAATAGAAAAAACATCAGCACAGGGTTAACGATTAGAAGGGTGAGCTTTGACACTTTGAGTATCGAAAATTTTAAGTTTCAAGGTGATATTAGCCAAAGAAAGGAAGCGGCCTTGACATTGCAGTTATTGAATGATTTTAATGAGCCACTTTTTCAACTGAAAGGAACGTTGCAGAAACAAGCTGAGCATTTTCGCTTCCACTTTACTGAACAAGAACAGATTTTAAACAGTAATGTTTGGGAGGTACCTTCAAGCAATGAAATTATTTTTGGTGACAGTATTTTTACTGATCAACTTAGTTTTTCAAATAACAATCAACGCATTAAAATACAGACTATAAAACAACATCATGAAATTTCGTTTTTTGATTTTGAATTGGCTTCACTCTTTACGTTAATTCAGAAAAATCAAGGGAATATTGGAGGAGCAGTTTCAAATTATGACGAATTCAGAAAGTCACAATCAAATGGGAGCAAAGAAGCTATTTCGGATGATACTACGTCAATAATCAAAGGTAATTTAAATGGAAAGGTCCTAATTCCTTTGGACACCAATGAATACCTTTCAGCCAATGTTAACATCGACCAATTGACTTATAATGACATCGATTTTGGAAATTTAAGTGCCAATTACACTAAGCTTCTCAACAGAGATTCTGTTGAGGTGACTTTGAGTGGAGAAGAGAATAAATTGCAAGTAAATGGCTGGTTGAAGAAAGAGGAAATTAAAATTGACGTAGCCATTGAAGAATTGAAAATGTCATTGGTTGAAGCATTTAGCGGTGGTCAAATAGTTAATAGTCAGGGAAAAATTAAGGGAGATTTAGAATTATTTGGACCGACAAATAACTTAGAAATGAAGGGTGTTGTTGCGTTCAACGACATTCGTTTCAAAAGCACTTTTTTAGGAGAAACCTATCGATTAAGTAAAGAACAGATTGAGTTTTCAAAAAATACCATTCGGTTCAATAATTTCACTTTACAAGACAGTTCAGGACAGAAATTTATCACTAATGGAACGATTGGTATTAAGCAATTTGATAATCCAACTTTTGATTTGGCTGTCAAAATCGATCATTTTCAATTTTTAAATTCAACTAAAGAAAACAGCGATTTTGTTTATGGAAGTGTGTTTGCTTCTGCCGATCTTAAATTAAAAGGCAACTTAAATAAACCTATAGCAAATGCTACTTTAGGATTAGAAAAGGGAACTGATATCACATTTTTTGTCCCTGAAAGTGAAGCATCAGAAATAAACCGTGAGGGAATTGTTGAGTTTGTCGATAAATATGAAAAAATTCCTGCGCTTCTAAGAACAAACAAAGAAGAAGATACCATGAAAGTGGATATCATGGGAATTGAATTTACTTCGGTAATCACAATTAACAAAGAAGCCAAACTCACCATCATTATTGACCCAATCACCGAAGACCGTTTAGTGGTGAAGGGTGGTGGAGAAGTTCGGCTAGACATTGATCCTTCTGGTAGAATTAATATGAATGGAATTTATGAAATTACTGAGGGAGATTATGAAATTCGCTTGTACAACCTAGTAAAGAGGCAGTTCAATTTAAAACCCGGTAGTAAACTCGTTTGGAATGGAGAACCCTTAAAAGCAGTAATGGATATTCAAGGGATTTATACTGCCAAAACCTCTCCTTTGGGACTGCTTGGAAATCAAATATCTAATTTAACGGAAGCTGAACGGAATCAATATAAAAAACGAATCCCATTCAATGTTATTCTAATTCTGGGAGGAGAAATAATGAAACCCGATATTCGATTTGAAATTGAACTTCCGGATGATCAAAAAGCAAGTGTAGATGGAGCTATTTTAACCAAGTTGAATCAATTAAATCAAAATGAATCAGAGTTGAATAAACAAGTGTTTTCATTCATTGTGCTTAAGCGTTTTTATTCTCAAGATCCATTTGGCAGTAGTGGCGGAGGAAGTTATGCTGCTAGAGAAAGTGTTAGTCAAATACTTAATAATCAACTTAATTCATTGACAGACAAATATGTAAAAGGAGTTGAAGTAGAGCTCAATGTAGATTCATACAACGAATACTCTGATGGCGGAGATGCTCAGGGAGCAACTGATTTAAATTTATCTTTGAGTAAAAGCCTCTTTGATGAGCGAGTTACTGTAAAAATTGACGGTGATCTGAACGTTGAAGATAGTGATCAAACTAGAAGCAATGCTGTGGCAGGTGATGTTTCAGTAGAATATAAGATTACTGAAGATGGAAAATACCGTTTTAAAATTTATCGAAATGAAGAATATGAAGGGTTGATTGAAGGTGAATTTATTGAGACTGGAGCATCCTTTATCTACAATAAGGAGTTCTTGAAATTCAGTGATTTATTTAAAGCAAGACTAAAAAAAGAGGAGGCAGATTATTAAGGCTTTGAAAAAATATTTTCAGTTTTTATTTATATTGCTGCTGTTTGCTGCCTGCAACAATAAAAAACACCTTTTAGAGAATGAAATACTCTATACTGGAGCTGAAATTGAGTATCAAAAGAATGAAGATTTTAAAATTTCTTCTGCTTTAAATGCTGAATTAGAGGAGGTGATTTATCCTGAACCCAATCAAATGCTTTTTGGAATAGCCAGGCCTAAACTTTGGTTGTACAATGTGACCAAAGAGCCTAAAAAAGAGAAAGGGTTACGGCATTGGTTAAAATACAAGATGGGTGCTAAACCAGTTCTCATGGAATCGACAAATCCCGATCGGATTGAGAAATTGATGATCAATCGATTGTATAACAATGGACATTTTAGAGCCAAAGTGAGCTACGAAATAAAAAGAAAAGAAGCAAAAAAAACGGCGAAGGTACTTTACACCGTTGAACTGGATCAGGCATATCAAATTGATAGCATATTTTATCCTCAAGCTCAAACTGAATTGGAGTTGAGGATTAATCAATTGGGCGAAGATAAACTCATTAAAAGTGGAGATTACTATAATTTAGAGCAATTGAAAGCCGAAAGAGATCGAATCAGTGATTTGCTGAGAAACGATGGGTTCTACTATTTTGAGCCAAACTTCTTGTTTTTTCAAGTAGACAGCAATTTAGGTAATCGAAAAGTGAATGTTTACCTTAATATCAAGAAGAATATTAAGAAAGATTATTTAAGCATCAAGGAGTTGGGAGAGATTTATCTTTACCCCAATTTTGATTTAAGAAATAGTGAGAGCAACGCTGCATCTGATACCATCCATCTCAACGGCACCAATTATTTGATGCTAGACAGCAGCATTCGTCCTGATATTGTTTCTCAAACCATTGCATTAAAGTCGGGAACAAATTATTCGAAGAAAGCGCACGATAATACAATTAATCGCTTGACAGGATTGGGTGTTTTTCAATTTGTAAATATCAAATACAGTTTAGATAGCAGTTCAAATAAATTAATTCCACACATTGAATTGACGCCCAATATTAAAAAATCAATTCGCCTTGAGATTTTAGGAACAACAAAATCAAATGGGTTTACAGGTCCTGGATTTCGAGCATCTTTACAAGATCGAAACATGTTTAAAGGAGCTGAAATGTTTTCAATTAACATAGAAGGAGGATATGAAACACAGCTTTCTTCAAGTACCTCAGGATTGAATTCATACGAGTTTGGAATCAATACAGAACTTAATGTTCCACGTTTTATATTGCCCATTAATTTGGAGACCATTAATAACCGATACACCCCATTCACAACTTTTAAACTAGGGTTTAGAACACTGAACAGGCTGCAGTATTACCGACTTAACTCATTCAGTTTGTCTTACGGCTATAAATGGAGAGAAACAACAACCAAACACCATGAGCTCTATCCGGTAGCTATCAATTTTGTTCGCTTAGCAAACTCAAGTGATGCTTTTAATCAGATACTTTCTGAAAACCCGTTGGTGCGAAATAGTTTCGAAGAACAATTTATTATTGGGAGTATTTATTCATTCATTTACGACAATATAACGAAAGGGGAAAGCTCTAATAACTTTTATTACAAAGGAACAGTTGATGTTTCGGGAAATTTGGCACAATTGCTAACCGCTGTTTCTAAAAACGAAAGTTTTGGAGAGGAAACAAACTATGAGCTTTTCGGAATCAATTTTTCGCAATACGTTCGCTTGGAAAACTCCTTTAAATATTACATCAAATTCAATGAGAAAAGCGTTATTGCCAATCGGTTGACATTTGGAGCAGGGGTGCCTATTGGGAATGCTAATACACTACCTTATATCAAGCAATTTTTTATTGGTGGCGGAAATAGTATTCGAGCATTTCAGCCGCGTTCATTAGGACCGGGAACTTATAGAAGAAGTGAAGAATCTTCTGATGGAAATATTTTTATCGACCAATCTGGTGATATTAAATTGGAATTTAACACAGAGTATCGTTTTGATATTTATAGCATTTATAAAGCCGCTGTATTTGTAGATGCAGGAAATATTTGGTTAATAAATGAAGATCCCCTGCGACCAGGAGGCGATTTTAGAAGCAATCAATTTTTAGAAGAAATGGCAGTAGGTACAGGTTTTGGCTTGCGTATCGACCCTGACTTTTTTGTAATTCGACTGGATTTAGGATTTCCTCTGAGAAAACCATTTTTGCCAGAAGGGGAAAGATGGGTATTCAAAGATTTCGGAAAAGATCCAGTATTAAATATTGCAATTGGCTATCCATTTTAGTTTTGTTAGCTATTCAAATAATAACTTTTTTCTATAAAATTTATAGCATTCAAAGGACTCATTCTCAATATTGATGCTGAATATTATTTACTAATTTTTTTCTATTTTTTCAAGTTTGCTTGAAAAAAGGAATCACATTTTCACTTATCTTCGCTTTCATGAAGCGTTCAATCTTGAAGCAGGCATATCCTTTTGAAAATTCTAGGAAAAAGACAATTGTGAATGCTTTTTTTTTCGGACTTTTTATATTCATCTTCCTTCAAATTTTTCAACCTTTTGGACTCAGTAATTATCAATCAGATCAAAAAATCTTTCAGCTTTTAGGATATGGAGGAATTACAACTTTATCGCTTATTTTAAGCAATACATTTGTTTCATTAGTATTTCCAAATTGGTTTTGTAAAAGAAATTGGACAGTTGGAAAAAACATTATTTATACATTGTGGATGTTTTTTTTAATCGGCTTTGTGAACTTGGCTTATTCAGTGTATTTGGGATTTTTAAACCCTTCATTCAAAGCGTTTTTAGTTTATCAAGGTATCACCTTAGCAGTTGGTATTTTTCCTGTTAGTATTAGCACTTTCATAGTTTATAACAAGCGACTCAAACAAGCAATTGATGAAGCTGTAGATTTAAATGCTACTATCAACACTGAAAAGCTAAGCAATGAAAATAGCGTTGAATTACCTTCAAAAAATAAGACAGAGAATTTAGTACTTGAACTATCGAATTTACTTGCCATAAAGTCCGTAGAAAATTACGTTGAGGTCTATTTTAACAATGAAAATAAACTGAAACGCTCGATATTGAGAAATACCCTCAAAGAAATGGAAAGCAGTTTAGAAGATTTTTCATTTATCGTAAAATGTCATCGTAGCTATTTAGTCAATCTTCAAGAAATTGCGTCTTTTTCAGGAAATGCTCAAGGATTGACCTTACACTTTGATATTTTTTCGGAATTGGAAATACCTGTTTCTAGAGCATATGTTTCTGAAATAAAAACACAACTTAAAAGCAATTCTTAGTTTGTCATTCGTCACAAATTTGTTGGCGAATTGCATCTTACTTGTCATTCATCACAAATGCTTGACATACATCATCCTTTTTTGATTTCGATAAAATAACAGCCTTTCTTTGGTTCATCAAAATTTTATTCTATGAACCGAATTCTACTTTTTGCTTTTCTAACTTTTGTTTTCCATAGTGCAAGTGCCCAAAAAGACCGCTATCGATTTGCAGCCACTTATTTTGGTTTTGAAAGTGAATTAAATTTAGAGCATAACAAGTTTAGCGTTTTAGACAATCAAGGAAATATAGAAGAACATAAACTACCATCTTCAATCAGTCCTCGTTTTCTAATAGGAGGTACTCATTTCTGGAATCGTGCTGATTTTTATATTTCTTTTCCACTTGCTAATTTTCGGTTAGATGGAAATAAAAAAGCATCAATTTCTAATGATGTTCTAACAGGATTTAGAGTAATTCCATTTCAACTCAAGCAAAATAGGGTTCGACCATTTTTAGGTGTAGGATTTAATAGTAAGGAATACCGACAAAATGGCGGCAATGGCGAAAGTCAATTGTATACCAATTGGCAATGGTTTTTTGAAGGAGGATTGGTCTACACGCACAAAAACAGAAAATTGATTGGTTTGGAATTAAGGTATTTCCCAAATAATACTTATGATGCTTATTATGATCGAAACAATTTTCAAGAAGTAGAAGTATCTCCTTTTTCGGTATCAATTAGCTACAAAAAGCTTTTTGATTTTTCTGCGGGTTATTCTAAGGAAAGTACAAAACAGTTTTATGCTAAGATGAAAAATCAATTAGAAAAGGAAGGAAAACTAAATACCTTTTCTATTGGAATTGGGCTTTCAGCTTTAATTCCATTAGAAAAGACGGAGCATGCTTCCAGAAAGAAGTTTTTGAATGAGGAAGTTGAAGGAGCAATTCACCCCGAGGTGGGCATAGGATTTTACCATCATAAATTGGATGGTTATTTGAGAGTTTCTTACCGTCCACTAAAGCAAGAAGAGCAAGCGTATAATTATAATTATCAACTCAATAAGCACTCAATTGCTTTAGAAGCTTTTAAGTTTATTGGCGATTATCATGGCTTTGTACCTTTCGTTGGACCATCTATTTCCCAAGATTTTTACCGCCTAAATGAAACCGATTACGGTCAAAAAATTACAGAATTGAGAGAATCGCATATTGGTTATGGGTTGGTATTTGGCTGGGACATTCGTTTCACAGAAAGCGATCATATTATTTTGAGAACCAATCTTCGCTATACTCCAAATTTTAATTACAAAACAGAAGGCTTTAACTATACTTCAAAAGGACTTGAATTTAATTTTATTCAATTGGTTTATTACCCTCAACGACATAAAATCTTCAAACAACTCAATAAATAAAATCATGGAACAATTTATAAAAATTACTTTATTCGTGCACGTTTTATCAGGAGGAATTGCTTTACTAAGCGGTTTAGGTGCCATTTTTACCAAAAAGGGGCAAAAAAAGCATATTCTTAGTGGAAGCATTTACTTTTGGAGCATGTTGCTTGTTACGCTAACCGGTTTATTAGTTGGACTTTATAGAGGAAATGTATTTCTACAAACAATAGCGGTTTTCAGTTTTTACATGGCTTTTACTGGCAAAAGAGTGTTGCGCTATAAAAAGGCAATCACACCTAACTATCTCGATTGGAGTGCAAACCTCTTGGCTTTATCGGTTTCGATGCTTATGCTGATTTGGGGAATATTAATCTTGTCACAAAAAGGATTTGTTGGAGCTGCACCCATGCTTTTAGTTTTTGGCGGTTTATTGTTTAGCATGACGGTCAATGATGCCATTAAAATGCGGAAGAAGAAGTTTGTGAAAAATGCTTGGTTGCTTGATCACATCAGTAGAATGGGCGGTTCATTTATTGCTACAACAACTGCTTTTTTGTTGGTCAACAGCAATGTTCAACCTGTTTGGATCATGTGGCTTCTACCAACTGTTATTGGTACGCCTTTAATCATCCAAGCTTCGAATAAGTGGAGAAAGAAACTCAGTGTTTAGCCAACTTTTTCAACCAACTCAGCTAATCGTTCGGAATAGCCAATTTCATTGTCGTACCAACCGACTACTTTTACCAAATTACCAATTACGGAAGTGAGTTTGGAATCGAAAATACAGGAATGGATATTGCCCACAATATCAATCGATACAATGGGGTCTTCGGTGTATTCCAAAATACCTTTCAATTCATTTTCAGAAGCAGCCTTAAAACGTTGATTAACGGTTTCAATGTCAGCGGGATTTTTTACCATGCAGGTAAAATCAGTCAAAGAACCATCTGGAACTGGAACTCGAATACCTGCTCCTCCGAGATTGCCATCTAGATGAGGGAAAATTCTAGTAATTGCTTTTGCCGCTCCTGTGCTTGTTGGTACAATGCTAACTGCCGCAGCTCTAGCTCTTCTCAAATCTTGATGTGGTGCATCGTGCAATCGTTGATCGCCAGTGTAGGAATGAATGGTTGTAATGTAACCGCTTTCAATTCCGCAAAGCTCATCTAGAATTTTGACCAATGGAGCTAGGGAATTAGTGGTGCATGAAGCATTGGAAATAATGGTTTCGCTGCCATCTAAAATGTGGTCATTCACTCCCAAAACCACTGATTTTATGCTGTCTTCCTTTGCTGGAGCAGAAATAATTACTTTTTTAGCACCGGCTTCTATGTGTTTTCCTGCACTTGCCTTGTCACGAAATAACCCCGTTGCTTCAATTACAACATCAATATTTAAATCTTTCCAAGGTAAATTTTCAGGTGATTTTTCTTGAAAAAAATGAATGCTTTGTTGATTTACTTTTAAGCCTTTTTCTGTTGTTGCAATTGTCCCATCAAATTTGCCATGAACAGAATCGTATTTAAAAAGGTGCGCCAATGTTTTGGTGTCGGCTAAGTCGTTAACTGCTACTACTTCAATGTTCTTTTTGTTGAGCATTGCTCTCAAGCTCATTCTACCAATTCTACCAAAGCCATTTATTGCTACTCGAATCATTTTTTCTTGTTTTTTCAAAGGTAGGATTTTGAGCACAAAAAAAGGGGTATCGAATTTTCGATACCCCTTAAAATAAGTTATATTGTTCTAGCTTCTCGCTTCGTCAGAAACGGAAACATTTTTTCTTCCTTTTGCTCTTCTTCTTGCAAGAACTTTTCTTCCATTAGCAGATGCCATTCTACTTCTGAATCCGTGTTTGTTTCTTCTTTTTCTTTTGGAAGGTTGGTAGGTCCTTTTCATAATTGTTATGTTCTTAAATTAAAAACGGAGTGCAAAAGTAGTTATTTTTTTACTTTATCAACTTTTCTAAATAGTTTTTTTTAATTTATCATTGAACGATTGGTTACTTTTGCCTAAAGTATTGATAAATGGCAAAGTTCGGAAGAAAAAAGACAAGTGAGGAAGGTGCTCCAAAAGTAAAAATTACCAAAGAATCGCTAAAAAAGTCTTTGCGATTATTCAAATACGTGAAACCTTACATGGGAACTTTCTCTTTGGGACTAGTTTTCCTATTTCTCAGCAGTTTGGCCTCCATGGTTTTCCCTTATTTAAGCGGACAGTTAGTTGATGCAGCCAATCAGGATTTTATCGAAAACATCAATCAAATAGCTTTACTCCTCTTGGGGGTATTTTTTCTAAATGCTATTTTTTCTTACTTCAGAATATATCTTTTCGCCATTGTTACTCAAAAAACATTAGCATCCTTGCGACAAGCAACTTATGAGCAATTGATTCGCTTAAAAATGTCGTTTTATGCCGAGCGCAGAGTAGGAGAGTTAACCAGTAGAATTTCTTCTGATATATCCTTGTTGCAAGAAACACTCACCACAACAATTGCTGAATTTATTCGACAAATTCTAATCATTTTAATAGGAGTTACCTTATTGACTTATATTTCAGGAAAGTTAACCTTGTTGATGTTGGCTTTGGTGCCGGTGGTGATTGTTGTTGCAGTTCTTTTTGGAAAAAAAATTAGAAAATTGTCTAAAGAAGCCCAAGATAAAATTGCTGATTCAACGGTAATTGTTGAAGAAACTTTACAAGGAATTGCAACTGTAAAAGCATTCGTCAATGAATCTTTTGAATACATGCGCTACCGCAAAAAAACTGATGAGGTAATTGGCATTGCTTTAAAAGGAGCCATGTGGAGAGGAGCTTTTGCTTCTTTTATCATCTTTTGTTTGTTCGGTTCCATTGTAGCCGTTATTTGGTATGGAGTTGTTTTGGTTCAAGCGGGACAAATGAGTGTTGGTGATTTATTTACCTTTATTCTCTATTCTGTTTTTGTTGGAGCTTCTTTGGGTGGTATAGCCGATTTGTATTCTCAGCTACAAAAAGCAGTTGGAGCAACTGAAAATTTGTTGGAAATCTTTGATGAAGCAAAAGAAGAGGAAGTTTCCAAACCGAGTTCAACCATTGAAAAAGCATCAATTGTGTTTGATCGGGTATCTTTTACTTACCCAAGTAGAGCGGATATCCCTGTATTAAAGGGTTTGAGTTTTACCATAAACAGTGGAGAACAAGTTGCATTGGTTGGACCATCTGGTGCAGGAAAAACAACCATTACTGCCTTAATTATGCGGTTTTATGAATTGACGGAAGGAACAATTAGCATTGACGGTAAATCTATTTTAGACTATGGACTCAGCGATTTGAGAAACTCCATGGCAATTGTTCCTCAAGATGTAATCTTATTTGGCGGGAGTATTTATGAAAACATTCTTTATGGAAATCCAGATGCCAAAGAAAGTGAAGTAATTGAAGCGGCGAAGTTGGCAAATGCTTTAGAGTTTATAAAAGGTTTTCCCGAAGGCTTGCAAACGATTGTTGGAGAAAGAGGTGTTCAGTTATCTGGTGGGCAACGACAAAGAATAGCGATTGCCAGGGCAATTTTGAAAAATCCTAAAATATTAATTCTAGATGAAGCGACCAGTTCATTGGATTCTCAGTCTGAAAAATTGGTGCAAGAAGCTTTGGAAACTTTGATGAAAGGCAGAACTTCATTGGTGATTGCACATCGCTTATCCACCATTCAAAAAGCAGATCGAATTTTGGTGCTGAAAGATGGAGAACTTGTAGAAAGTGGAACCCACATGGAATTGGCCAGTATTGAAGATGGTTTGTACAGGGATTTGAAAGAAATGCAACTTTAAGTGCTTTTAAATTAATAAGAAGTTAAGGGACATTAAGTGGGTTTATTTATAGAGCAGTTGACATTAGGCCTGCAACCTTAAATTGACCAACTTTTCTACTTTTTCAAACAAATTTTGAGGAGTATAAGCTCTCCAGTTTAATTCTCTTAATTTTCCTCCGCTCACCATGTAGTAATCAATGTTTGCTTCTTGAAAATCTTGCATCACATGATCTCGAAAATTGACGAATGCAATCCATCCCTCTTCTACTTCTTCAAACCACTCTTCATAATACGAATCGTCTGAAAAGTGGAAATTGTAGACATTTTCTCCGATTAGAATGAATTTATTAATTCCCTCAGCGATTAATTCATCAATGATGTTGCGCTTAAAAAACATGATATCGTTGTGCAGTAAATCATTCCATTCTCCAATTAATTCAATAATTGCATAGCCAGAATCATAATCGGCCATTAAGATTTTGATGAATAAAGTTGGAGATTCTATTTCATCCCACTGAGGGTGGATGAGGTGATCGTAAATGGCATGTGTAAATTCAAATTCACTGTACTCACGACCATAAAAAGGAGACCTCCGATCTCGTTCTGCGATGTAATAATCTCTCCAATTAAAATGTGGCTCAATGGCATGCATGCAGAACAGACTTTTGGGTGTGAGTTTAGAACTACAAAGTTATACCATTTAAAACTTCTAATGCTGTAAACGCAATTCTAAAAGTATAATGCCGATGTAGATTTTAAAGAGTATTTATTCGACAACAAAAATCACTATCGGGATTAGTAAAGGATTTCTGAGTTGGAGGGGTTTGGAAATGGAGGTAGGTTTATTTTGGTTGAAATGTTTTTTTAATCAGCTTACTGAAATAACTTATAAATTATTTTTATAACGCTGATATTTTATAAACTATTGATTTTTTGGGACTAACCTGAAAATATGTTGACTGATACTTGTGTTAATTTTTATCGTTTAGTATAAAAGTTTTTTTTCGTGTAACTATAGTTAATATAGGGACTCAAATAAGGATCCTTCATAATTTATAAAAACGTTAACTAATTTAAAAGAAGATGGTAAAGTATTTTCAAGAAAATTTCCAAGTCTCAACTTTAAAAGAGTTTGAAAAAAAGAAAAATGAAGTTCTTTCAAGCGTATTGAAAGATGGTTATTCATTTGTAGAAAAAATTAAGTTGCATGATAATGTAATTAGAAATTCTAGGTTAAGCAGGTTTGATAAAACGCAAACTATGAGGTATGCTTTCTATCAAATTATTAATAATTCTGAAGTTATTATGGGAGTTGATGCATTATATACCGATGATGGAATTAGTTCTATTTATTCAGTTCCTGTATACCCTATTCCTGAATAAATCATTTATAAAATTGAAAAGAAGCAGATAAGAATCAAAAAATCCTAATTAGTATATTTGGTAATTGAGGAAAGCCAAAAAAAGTATTTTCAGGCTAAGTCTCAATAGAATAACAAACCAAGAATAAAATGGAACTACTACTTCTTATCGCAATTGGCATTTTCGCTTTGTTTATCTATTTCTTGCCAACAATCATTGCTTCTGGCAGAAACGCAACAGCTACATTTTTGATATTTCTAGTCAATCTATTTGGGGGTTGGACAATAGCGCTGTGGATTTTTGTTTTTATATGGGCATTTTGTGCCAAAAAGAAATAATCTACAAGTGATAAGATGCTAAATTATTATAGCTTATGATAAGGATTGTTATTGCTGTGCTTTTCTTAATAGTTTTCTTTCCAGTTTCTCTTAAGATAAGAGACATAAGGTTATTGAGAAAAGTTACTAAACCAAATAGAGGTACAAAGTCAGAAAGAGATTTGGTATTAAAACTTTTAAAAAATAGAATTCCAGCACAAACAATCTTTCATGATTTGTATGTAAAAAAGAGTATGGGCAACTTTTCTCAAATTGATTTAGTTGTTGCTACAAAAGTTGGCATTATTGTATTTGAAGTAAAAGATTATAAAGGTTGGATTTTTGGAACTGGTTATAAGTCTCAATGGAATCAAGTACTTGCTTATGGGAAAAAGAAGTTTCGTTTTTATAATCCCATTATGCAAAATAATAAGCATGTAAGTGATGTAAAAAAATTGCACAAACAATTCGAAACAGTTCCCTTTTATTCGATCATTGTGTTTTATGGTGATTGTGAATTGAAAGACATCAACTTTGTTCCCGATGGAACTTTTCTTGTAAAATCAAAGAGAGTTTTAGAAGTTATGAAGTTGATTATGAAAAACAATAAACCTGCTCAGTATGCTAATAAAAGTGAAGTGGTTAGAGTGCTTAAGGAAGCTGTGAAAAATGGAGAGGGAAAGAAAACTCAAATACAGCACATAGAAAATGTAAAAGACATGTTGGGAAAGGATAGAATATTTGATTGATAGAAAATAATTTAATTCTCTATTGTGATTTAAGATTTATACATTCTATCAAGGAACAACTACTTTATGCGAACTGTAATATCTGTTATCGAAGATAAAAGTCACATTTAAAAGTTGACCACTAACGTTTTCATTTTTAAGGTTAATGTTCAGATTATTGTCTCCGGTTTTTATATTATTTAGATTGCCTTCTTGTACAATTTGTCCAGTCACATTGGTAATAATGTAATTTACAGGGACAACTTTTTCCAAATAAAAGCGAATGTTGAGCTTTTTCTCCTTAAGGGGATTTGGGAAAATCTGAATCGTGTAAGGATTATTTCCATTGATATTTTGAATGCTTGCTGTTAGGTTTTTGATAAGTAAAACTTGGTAAATCGTAGCGGAAGCAGCTGTAGTATTGGTGTGATTGTTACTAAATGGATTTAAAGTTGGGCTTTCTATGCCACCAACAATGTATCCAATAACTGTAGTGTCATTAATTAGTTGATCTAACTTAATCACTTCGTTGCTGTAGTGCGGGATGTTTAGGTTTTGAATAAATTCAGCGCTTGCTCCATTCAAAGTAGGCATTTCTGTGCTCATTTTGAACTCTTGCAGCTGACCAGAAGCGTCTCGGCTAACTCGGCTAATTGTTTTTACAAAGGGAACCAGATTATCTTGTTGTAGAATACCGTTTTGGTAATAATACTGACTCATTCCGCCATAGAACAATGAATGCATAGTATTTTCTGAGCTATCATAAAGAGCGGTAGTTGCACTGTGATAATTACTTAAATACTGATTGAATGATGTAATTGGGTTGATGGCAGAATCGTTTATCATAACCGGATACAGAAAAGGTAGATTAACAGATCGCTGAAATACCCCAGATGAAATCATTAAGCCCTCTTCTCCATTAGGAAAAATTTGTGGTAAAAGGTTGTAGTCTCTTCGATGAAGATGAACTGGATCCGTAATCGTGCTGTAATTCGAAAAGCTCAATTGATTACCACTATTGTTTACTGTAAACTTTCTAATTTGATCCGAGTATTTTTGAATGTAAGAGGCTCCTCCCATGGGATTATACCTTCCATCAAATCGATGCCCGCCTACTAAATAAAGTCGATTCTTCATGAATTTCAAGTGACCTCCTGATATGGCAAAAGCCGTATCGCTGATTTGCTTAAAACTATTGGCAATTGAACCATTATTTATTATTGAATCAATAAGGTTAGAAACGATAACTGTACTTAAGTTGTCGAATGTTTTATGTGTTTGAGCCGTTTGCGCATAAGCATAACCTCCTATAATGTAAAGTGTGTCTTCTACTTGAGTAAAAGTCATGTTGGTTGATTGCAACTGCTCTTTGATAGAAGTGGGTAAAACATTAACTGAAGCAGACCAAAACTGCCTGTTATTGATGTCTATTACATAAATATCTGTGTTATTTTGATTTGCTGGAAATGAATTGAACGGCTGACGAGCGTGTAGACCGTCTTTTCGCCCTCCAATTATAAGCCACTTACCGTTTTGTTGAGCATGAACAAATGAGTGAAGTCCTGGAAAATTATTGATAGTTATTGGATTTAAGTCAATGCTATAGTTGAAACTACTTTGAGCTATCGCAGTTGCACCAATTGCAACATAAAATATAGTTGATAGTATGAATTTTTTCATTCTTGTAAAGTTGATTAGATAAAACAAAGGTAATACCTTGCCAATGTACTGAAAGTAATATAAGTTACACAATACTAAATTTTTAAGCTTTCAAACTTGAAGGGGAAATGAATTAACTCATTTAGTCAACAATTATAAAAGCTAAACTATTACAGATTAATCATTGGTAATTAGTAATTACTAATCGCATTCCTCACACTGCCATATTTTTGAAGCAACTCTTTAGCTTCTTCGTAAGAAATATTCAACTCACTGATCAGCATTTGAATACCTCTTTTCACTAATTTATTGTTGCTCAACTGCATGTCAACCATTTTGTTTCCCTTTACCCTTCCCAAACGGATCATTACTGCCGAAGAGATCATGTTTAGAATTAATTTTTGAGCTGTACCGGCTTTCATTCGGGTGCTGCCAGTAATAAATTCAGGGCCTAAAATAATTTCAATTGGAAATTCAACTGCAGCAGCTAAAGGGCTATCATCATTGCAAACAATGCAAGCAGTTTGTATGTTGTTGGCTTTGCATTTTTCCACTGCTCCAACAACGTAAGGAGTAGTTCCAGATGCGGCAATGCCAATCACAAAATCTAACGGAGAAACATGGTATTTCTGTAAATCTTCCCAACCTAATTCTTCGTTGTCTTCAGCAAATTCTACTGCTTTTCGAATGGCTTGATCGCCTCCGGCAATTAAACCAATCACTAAATCTTGGCTAACACCAAATGTAGGTGGACATTCAGATGCATCTACAACACCTAGTCTGCCACTTGTACCTGCACCAATGTAAAAAAGTCTGCCGCCTTCTTGTAGTTTTTCTACAATTATTGGGATGATTTTGGCAATATCCGGAATGACTTTTTCAATGGCGTAAGGAACAATTTTATCTTCCTTGTTGATGTTGGAGAGAATTTCTCCCACACTCATTTTTTCTAAATGATTGTATTTACTAGTTGATTCGGTGATACTTTTCGACATAATAGTTAGTTGAATAAAGAAAGTCCTTTTAATTTAACAGCTTGAATCATTGATTTTAAATTTCCATTAAATTCATTTTCTAAGAGCAATTCCATGCCCTCTTGTTGACTTGAATAGGTAGAAAAGCCTGTAAAATAGGCGTTGTTCGGATTAAATTTCGCCAAACGCTCATTTGCTATGGAATCGTTTTCAAAGTAATTCGTGTTTTTTAATCCAAACTTCAATTCATCAATCCACTGTTGTTTGTATTTCATTTTCTCGATATAAGTTAAATTGCTATCCAATGTGGCGTAATTAGATTTTAGCTTTACAATGGCTTTTCGCATATAACTTTTAAAAATTTCATTTTTTTCTAATTGTTCCTTATAGCTTTTTCTTTCTGTACTTTCCTTCCCATAAGTGGCAATTAGAAAATTGTCAGCCCCTTTTTTGCCTATAAAATTGGCTAAATTTTCATTGAACTCTATACTGTCTTTTAAATAAATAGTTGCATGCGTTGATTCGTGAATAATCAACTCAGCTAATTTTCCGACAGAGCGGTTAAACATAGACGAAAGCACAGGATCACTGAGAATTCCTAAGGTAGACCAAGCACTTACTTCGCTTAATTCTGTATCATAACCCAATTGGTCGAGTTTCTTTTTTTCGGCTGAGGCTCTTTCTTTATTAAAAAATCCCTTGTAAGGAAAACAACCAGCAATTGGAAAGCACCATTTGTAAGCTTCAATTTTAAAAGCTTTGCTGGCAGTTACATTCCATAAAATAGCTTCACCTTTTTGATCGTAAAAAGTGGTGTAATTCGTTCCAACTTCCAATCCCAGGGAATCACTTGCGAAATTTCTAATTTGATCAATCAGTTCAAATTTTTTAAGCAAGGAGTCTGAAATGGATGAATCTTTTTTTAGCTCAGCGATTTTCTCAGTGTTCCAAATAATTTTGACCTGTCCGCTAGCTTGTTGAATACCGTATTTTACAGAATCAAGGTGAGAAATGATGAAAACAATGCAGCAAGTTAAGAGGAAATATAAAAGGATCTTAAGCTTTCCCATGGATGATCTCCATTAAAATTGGTTTTAGCCCACTAAAGAAAAACTCGACAGCAATCACCATAACGATTAGACCCATTAACCGCATCATGATTTTGTTGCCAGTTTCACCGAGAAATTTGATGATTTTCGTAGAGCTCCAAAGCACAAGAAAACTTATGAGACAAACGATAAAAACTGTTCCGATTAAAATGCCTATTTTATAGCCATCGTTTGCATCTTCCATTAAAACAATGGCATTTGTAATAGCACCTGGTCCGCAAATCATAGGAATTGCCAATGGAGTAATAGAAATATCACTCATGTAAACTTTTCGAGTAGACTCTTTGTCCATTTTTACTTTCACCAATCTAGCTTGAAGCATGTCATAGCCCATCATAAAAAATATGATGCCTCCAACCATTCTAAAACTATTGACAGAAATCCCAAAAAATTTAAACAACAATTGACCAGAAAAAGCGAATGCAATAATTGTAAAAAAGGCGACAACATTTGCTTTTCTAGCTGTTTGCATTCTTTCCACATTGTTCAATGAGTTGGTCATTGAAAGAAAGATGGGCATGATTCCCAAGGGATTCATCAAGGTGATAAAAGAAGTGAAGCAGAGAAGAGCGAAGGTTAAATAAATTTCCATACTAGTTTAAAAAAATGCAAAGTTGAGCATAATCTAATAGAGCTCACAAAATAATATTAAATCTATTGCGTTTTTTAAAGCTGAGATGAATAATTATTTATTTTCATTTTAATTGTTTTGTTGTTAAGTTGGGAAAACAGCTTTGGGGTTTAGCTTCAAAGCTGTTTTTTTCTGCTTACTTTTAAAGCTAAAATCGAGAAATTATGGAATTAAAAAATGCACGAATAATAATAACTGGAGGAACTTCAGGACTTGGTAAAGCAATGGCAATTTTACTGCTTGAAAAAGGAGCTAAGGTGATCATTACCGGTAGAGATGAAGCTAAATTGAATCAAGTTGCCAAAAAAATCGGAGCAATTCATTTTCACGCAGATGTTTCAAATGAACAAGATGTGAAAGCAACGTATCAATTTACAATCAAAGAACTTGGAGGTTTAGATGTTTTGATCAACAATGCAGGGATTGGCACTGCTAGAAAACCAATTGATGAGTTAGACATCAATGAAATGCGCAGAATTTACGATGTCAATGTTTTTGGAGCAGCCATGATGGCCAAAGAAGCGGCACTTATTTTCAAGAAGCAAAAATCTGGAAACATAGTAAACATTGCTTCCACAGCTGCCTTGAACGGATATGAAGGAGGAACAATTTACAGTTCTTCAAAGTTTGCTTTGAGAGGGCTTAGTTTTAATTGGCAGGCTGATTTGAGAAAATTGAATGTGCGGGTGATGAATATCAATCCAAGCTATGTGACGACAGCCTTCAATCAAGCTGACAGAAAAGAAAGAGCAGAAGAGGAAAATAAACTAAGACCAAATGAAATCGCACTTGCTACAGTTTCAGCCTTGGAAATGGACAGTCGCGGTTACATTCCTGAATTAACGGTTCACGCTACCAACCCTTTCTAATTGGGCAATTGCCAAAAAAATGATTTCCCTAAGTTAAAAAAAAGCGAAATTGGTTTATATTTGAATTTTATAAATTGCTATTTTTGAATACTATGAGCATAGTTCAACAGAGAAAGACCATCATTGCATTATTAAAAAAGGTCAAGGACAAGGAGTTTTTAGAAGAAATTGAAGATTTACTTCGCAATGGCAAAAAGTGGACAGATGAAGAAAAACTCGAAAGAAGCTTCGGGGTTCAAAAGAAAGTTGTTTACGAGAATCATGAATTTGACAGGGCCAAAGGCATGATTGCCTTTTTGGACGATATTTGGATTTAATACTAATCTTCCCACAGTTTTGAAGCTATGCGATATGTGTTTGCATGAGCTTCAACAATGTAGTTGATTTCTTTTGAATAGCCGCCTCCCATACTTATCATTGCAGGAATTTCATTTTCTTTAGCCAATTGCAGCACGATTTCATCGCGTTTTGCACAATCTTCTATACTTACTTTCAAACGCCCAAGTTGATCTGAAGCTAGAATATCGACACCCGATAGGTAAAAGATAAAATCAGGATTTACTTTTTTTATTAGTTCTGGCAAATTTTCTTGCAATAGCTGAAGGTAATCTTGTCCATTTATTTTATCAGGGAGTGGAATGTCTAAATCTGACTTTTCTTTTCTAAGCGGATAATTGTGTTCACCGTGCATGCTAAAGGTAAATACGCGTTTTTCGTTTTCAAATATTTTTGCAGTACCATTGCCTTGATGGACATCTAAATCCACTACCAATATTTGTTTTGAAAGTTGTTGATTTAAAAGATAAGTAGCACTAATTGCCACATCGTTTAATAAGCAAAAACCCTCGCCGTGATCAGCAAACGCATGGTGCGTTCCTCCAGCAATGTTGAAGGCAATTCCGTATTTCAATGCAAACAGAGAAGCCTCTAAACTTCCTCCAGTGATAAATAATTCTCTTTCTATCAGTTCTTTTGAGTGAGGAAAACCTGTTTTTAATTGAGCCCTTCGATCTAATTTGAGATTGACCAAATCTTCCCAATACTGTGAAGTGTGAACAGCCAATAAATTTTCTTTACTAATAGGATTTGGCTTGAAAAAGTTAGCGTCGTTTAAAGTTCCTTCATGTTTTAATTGCAGCGGCAAGAGCTCGTATTTTTCCATTGGAAAACGATGGTTCTCTGGTAACGGGTGAACATAAATGGGATCCCAAGCAACTTTAATCAATCTGACGATGGTTTTTTTGTTTATGATAACAAGATTAAACTCATTTTGATTGATTAAAATAAATAATTAGCTAATCCTTCTTCTTTCCTCTAATTTCCTTTTCAATGTAATCCCACATTTCCTGTGGAACGGCGTCTAAGCCGGTAAACTCACCTGCATTATATAACCATTCGCCCCCATCAATGGTAATTACTTCACCATTTACATAGGCTGAAAAATCAGACATGAGGTAAGCTGCAAGATTGGCTAATTCTTGATGGTCGCCATAACGGTTAAGCGGAATTCTTTTTAATGGATCTATTTTCTCCTTCAATCCTTCAGGAAACAAGCGACTAAATGCTCCTTGAGTAGGAAATGGCCCTGGAGCAATGGCATTCGTTTTAATCTTGTATTTTGCCCATTCAGCTCCTAAAGATCTTGTTAAGCCAAGCACTCCTGCCTTTGCAACTGCCGAAGGAACCACGTAACCAGAACCTGTCCAG
>TARA_R110002050_G_scaffold114855_2_pt1 | contig 29829 bp, 26 predicted proteins | sample TARA_R110002050 | Tara Oceans TARA_R110002050 (sample SAMEA4396988) | marine metagenome | biome: Polar Biome; feature: [DCM] deep chlorophyll maximum layer (ENVO:01000326); material: water (ENVO:00002006), including particulate matter (ENVO:01000060) such as... | depth 25 m
ACCCATTTCATCGACACCTCGAAATAAGCAAACTGAACTTCTATAATCACTATCCTAAAAAGTTGAATTATGACTATCGATCGTAGAAAATTTTTCAAAAGCATCGCGATTACGGGCATGACCATTATTGGTGTCAATGCCACAGGAGCCAATAAAAAGGGCTCCGGCGACGATGATACGGAATTTCATGGTATTCTTTACGACTCCAGTATTTGTATTGGATGCCAAGCCTGTGAGAAAGCCTGCGCCGAAGCCCACGGGCTGCCTGAACCGACCGGTAAACCCGAAGTGGGTGTGATCCGGAAAACCAGTGAGAATCAGCGGTGCACCATCAACGCGTATGAAACCTCGCAAGGCGAAGTGTATGTCCGGAATCAGTGCATGCATTGCAATGAGCCCGCCTGCGCTTCGGCCTGCCTGACCCAAGCCATGTATAAAACCAAGGAAGGTCCGGTCATTTGGCGCGAAGAGAAATGTATGGGATGCCGTTACTGTATGATTTCATGTCCGTTTGACGTGCCGAAATTCGAATACGGCAGCACCAACCCGAAAATTCAGAAGTGCGATATGTGCTACGACCGGATCATCAAAGGTGAAAAACCGGTTTGTGTTGAAACTTGCGGCGACGCTTTGTTCTTTGGAACCCGCCGCGAACTGGTTGCCGAAGCACGACGCCGGATTGCTGAAATACCAGAGTTGTATATCGATCAGATTTATGGCGAACGTGTTGCCGGCGGAACGGGTTACCTCTATCTGGCACCGGTTGAGCACAAAGAACTTGGATTCGACACGAGGCTGCAGAACTCATCATATCCGGCACTAACCAAAGGATTCCTGTACAGTGTTCCCTCTGTTTTTGTTTTGGTTCCAACCCTGTTGCTGGGAATTCACGAAGCTACTAAATCACGTAAATCTAAAGAAGAAAATCATGACTAGTCCGATATATCCTTTGACCAAAGAAAAAGAAAGCCAATCGACCTGGCGATTTTTAATGAACGAGCTTAAGCCCAGGGGAAAATGGCTCACGCCTTTCAATCTGATTTCCATTCCGATTATTCTGGTTGGGCTGGCTTTAATTGTCATTCGGTTTACGGAAGGGCTTGGAGCTGTTTCCAATATCAACCAGGAAGTTCCGTGGGGACTGTGGAAAGGCTTCAATGTGGTGACGGGTGTGGCCTTTGCGGGCGGAGCTTATGTGCTCACCTTCATTGTTTATATTCTGAAGGTCGACAAGTATCACTCCATTGTCCGTGTAACGGTGTTGAATGGCTTTCTCGCCTACATGTTCTACGCCGGTGCATTGGTACTCGATCTGGGCAAACCCTGGAACATCTTCAACCCGATTATCGGCAATAATTTTGGGGCCAGCTCGGTATTGTTTTTGGTGGCGTGGCACTTCTTACTTTATATTATCGCTCAACTCATTGAATTCTCGCCGGCAGTAGCCGAATGGCTGGGAGCACGGCGCGCCCACAAAATCCTGTCGGGACTCACGCTGGGAGCGGTTATTTTTGGCATCACGCTGTCAACCTTGCACCAATCAGGTTTGGGAGCGCTGTTCCTCATGGCCAGCGAAAAAATTCACCCGCTGTGGTACAACGAGTTTATTCCGCTGCTGTTCCTGGTGTCCAGCGTTTTTGCTGGTTTGTCGATGGTTATTTTTGAAGGCTCCATTAGCCAGCGTGTGTTCTTCCGGAAGATCAGCGAGAAAAACCGCAAGGCGCGCAACAGTATGGTTCAAAGCTTGTCAAAGATTTGTGCCTTTGGCATGTTCGCTTACCTGTTTATGCAATTTTTGGTGTTCATTCACGGACAACACTGGGATTTGCTGAATACATCGATGGGCTATTGGTTCCTGCTCGAAATGATTGGCTTTGTAGCTCTTCCGATGGCTCTGTTTTTCTATGCTTCCCGCACATCCAGCCTGGTGCTGAGCCGGGTGGCTGCCGTGATCACCATCGTGGGGATTATTCTGAACCGACTCAATGTGTCCATTATCGCTTTCCGCTGGGATGCAGCCGTTCGCTACGTTCCTTCCTGGATGGAGGTGGTTGTTGCCATCACGATTATACTCGTTCAAATTTGGATTTTCAGATGGGTCATCAGCCGCATGCCGGTACTGGACGAACCACCTAAATGGGCTAAAAACACCAATCATTAAACCCGTTGTTGTTAGGAAAAAAACAACAGCCTAAAAACAAAATGTTATGGACGGATTTACATACACGAATATTTTTGAAACCAAAGGAATCGAATATTTGGCTATTATTGCCTTCTTTCTGATTATGGTTCCTTTCTGGATGTTACTGACCCGAAAGTCAAAACAATCCATGCAAACCCAACTGGCCGGTGGGCTCATTACCGCCAAGTCGCTGCGTATTCCCCAGGGAATCTTTTTCAGCAAGTTTCATAGCTGGGCTTACCTCGAAAAAACAGGAAAAGCCCGGGTCGGATTGGACGACCTGCTGCTTCACCTGACTGGCGAGGTAAGTATCAGCCACCTGCGAGAGCCCGGCGAAAAGGTGCAAAAAGGCGAGCTTTTAACTCGTATCAACCATGATGGGAAAAGCCTCAAGATTTTTGCCCCCATTTCGGGCGAAATTGTGCGAACCAATGAACAGTTGGTGGATGAACCTGGCCTGATGAAGGCCGATCCCTATCAGCAAGGTTGGATGTACGTGATCAAACCGTCGAACTGGAAAGCCGACACCAACACCCATTTTCTGGCCGAAGATGCCAGCAACTGGGCGGCCCAGGAGTTGGATCGTTTCAAGGATTTTTTGTCCGCCTCAGTGATGAAGCATCTGGCCAATCCAAATCAGGTAGTACTGCAGGATGGTGGAGAGCTGATTGACCAGCCACTGGCCGAACTGCCGGAAGAAGTCTGGGAAGATTTTCAGCAGACTTTTTTGACTTAAGCCATTGAGCGAACAGCTTGATTCCGGCTGGCGAAACTTAAGCATGAATGCAAAAGTGGGCCGGCCGGAATTTGTTATTCCCGGATAGTCTTGTTTCCAAGCCATTTTTGCCTTGAATCGGAGTAGATGTTATAAAACAAAACCATCATTTGAATCCGGTTTCAATTATAAAAATTAACTTCGCCTGTAGTAACTAACTTTTTGCCTGTACCCATGCCTTGGTATAAAAGAATAAAAAAGAAAAACCGCATTGGAACTCCCATTGTCAACGGGTATGTCAAGTTCCGGTCGTCCATCTACGGACGTGTTATTTTTGTCATCACCATCGCTTCGCTCGTGCTGTTTGTCTCCTTCGGAATCATTTTCCGGTCGGTGAATGAGAATTACATGAAATCGGTAATTAGCGAAAACGGCAACAACATTGGCTACCTGGTTGAAGGAGCATTGTACGATGCCATGTTGAAAAACGATCAGGCCTCGCTGCAGCGAACCCTGGATTTGATCAACTCGATGTCCGGCATTGACAATGTGAGCATGTACGATAACAACAACAACCTGGCATACACCTCCATTTCATCCCACTCAACCAACCACAGCGACCCGGACTGTGCCAGTTGCCACGAAGATTTTGATCAGATGTTTTCGCGCGAGGAAAAATCGTACCGGATTATTGAAGCGAAAAGCGAATGCATCATGAATCCGGATAACGACAGCATCCGCAATCTGATGATCAAGTCGCCCATCCTGAACAATCCTTCCTGCTACACGGCTGCCTGTCATGCCCATAGCCCCGATGAAAAAGTGCTGGGTTCATTAATTATTAAAATGCCACTCGAGAAACTGGACAGTGCCTTGCAAGAATCGACCACCGATTTCTTTTTTATGGCTGCCCTGATGACGGTTCTACTTATTGGCTTTTTAGTGCTGTTCACCAACAAAAAAATTAAAAATCCGCTCAACGAAATCATTCTGGCTGCCGAGGCAGTTGCCAAAGGCGATAAAAACACCCGGCTCAGAATCAAACCGAACCAGCTATCCGACATGCGTATGGTTTCCTACGCCTTCAACGAAATGTTGGACAATTTGCATACCGCCACCCTCGAGCTTCAAAACTGGTCGCAACAACTCGAGTACAAGGTTCAGAAGAAGTCGGAGGAGCTGGGGCAAGCTCAAAATGAACTGATTAATATTGAACGGATTGCATCGCTCGGCAAATTGTCGCTGTCGGTAGCGCACGAGATTAATAATCCCCTGTCGGGCATTTTGGTTTACACGAAGTTGATCCACAAACAACTGAGTAAACCTAATCTGGAGCCGGAGAAGGTTGAAGTGATGCTGAAACATTTGAAGCTGATTGAAAGCGAAACCAAACGTTGTGGCGACATTGTGAAGGGCTTGCTGGATTTTTCAAAAAAGGACCAGGAAGGATTTGAACCGAAGCACCTGCATGAAATTTTGCACGATACCGCCGAGCTGATGTCGCACCCGATGAAAATTGCCAACATCCACTTTTTATGCGACTTTTCAGCAAAAAGAGATTTGATCTCGTGCAGCCCCAACCAGATCAAGCAGGCATGTATCGCTATTTTGGTGAATGCTTCCGAGGCGGTGACAGAAAACGGTGAAGTGACCTTCCGTACGCTGAATCCTGACGATGAACATATTCGGATTGAAGTAATTGACAACGGGGTGGGGATTGATGAAGCGGACCTTCCTTATGTGTTTGAGCCTTTCTTTTCGACCAAGGAAAAAGCCAGCGGAATTGGACTTGGCCTGTCCATTGTACATGGCATTGTGCAAAATCACAAGGGAAAAACAGAGGCAAAATCGGAACAGGGAGCCGGAACAACCATGGCCATCACCCTGCCATTGTTAAAGACATGAAATAATTTATACGGAACTTAATGAAAATGAACCATGACAAAGAAAATCTCCATTTTAGTTGTTGACGATGAACGGTCGGTTCGGGATTCCTTGTACAATTGGTTTATCGAAGACGGTTACCATGTTGATTGTGCCGAAGATGCCAAAAAAGCTTTATCCATTCTCGAAGCTGAAAGTTTCGACATTGTGCTGGCCGATATTAAGATGCCCGGAATGGACGGGCTGGAAATGCTGAAGCGCATCAAAACCATTCAGAAAGATGCCATCGTGATCATGATGACAGCTTTTGCTACAGTTGAAACGGCCGTTCAGGCGCTCAAGGATGGGGCGTTCGATTATGTCACCAAACCGTTTGATCCGGATGACCTGTCGCATCTGATTCGCAACGCGTCGAAACAGATTTCGCTGATGGACGAAAACGAGGTGCTGAAGGATAAGGTTGTTTCGCTTGAAAATGTGGAAGACCTGATTGGAGAAAGTGAAGCCATGGTACAGGTGCTGCGCGAAATTGAAAGCGTGGCCCAATCCAATGCGTCGGTGATTATTACCGGTGAAAGCGGAACCGGCAAGGAACTGGTGGCACGCGCCATTCATGCCAATTCGCCCCGCCGCTACTTTCCGCTGGTGAGTGTGCATTGCGGTGCTTTGTCCGAAAGCTTGCTCGAAAGCGAATTGTTTGGTCACGAGAAAGGCGCATTTACGGGCGCGGTGTATAATCGCAAAGGCCGATTCGAAATGGCCGATAGCGGAACGATTTTTCTCGACGAAATTGCCACCATCTCCTCTAAAATGCAGGTGGAACTGTTACGGGTGCTCGAAAGCAAAAGTTTTGTCCGTGTAGGCGGGAACAAGGAAATCAAATCCGACTTTCGGGTGATTTGTGCCACCAACCGCGACCTGAAAGCAATGGTTGATAACGGCGTGTTTCGCGAAGACCTGTATTATCGGCTCAACGTGGTGAACATCCAGGTGCCTCCCCTGCGCGAACGAACCGAAGATATTCCGTTGCTGGTCGACTACTTCATCAAAAAATACTGCACCACCATGAACAGGCCCATCATGACGATCGATCCGGCAGCCTTGAAAAGGTTGGAAGAGTTTCCGTTTCCGGGGAATATCCGCGAATTGGAAAACATGATCGAGCGGGCCATCGTGGTTGGAAACGGCAAAAAAATTACGCTGAAAGATCTTCCGATTGAAAAAGCTGAAGCCATGCCGGCCTTTGAAAGCCTTGATGAGCTGGAGAAACACCACGTGCTGCAAATTCTGAATAAATACAACTGGAACATATCGGCATCGGCCAAAGCGCTGAAAGTTGATCGCGTAACCTTGTACAACAAGATCAAAAAATACCAGTTAAAACAAACAAAATAGGCCGGGAAAACGGACCGCTCCCGAATCATTCATTAAACCGCCTCGCGCATGAAGCCGGAGAACATCACATTAATCTCATTTGGATATTTCGAGAAACGATTTCTCGGTGAGATCATGTACGATGTGGAACGCGAATTTCGGATTCCGGTGGTGATTGAAGAGGGCCATCTCGACTTAAGCGAGTATTTTGATCCTGCCCGACGGCAATACAATGGCAACCTGCTGTTGCGCGACATTGACACGCAGTTTGCTTCGGATCGGGTGAAAACCCTGGCCCTGTTTAATGTTGACCTGTATATCCCTATTCTGACCTTTATTTTTGGACAGGCGTTTTTAAACGGGCGCTGCGGCATTGCTTCGGCCTACCGCCTGTATAACGAGCGCTACGGACTCAAGCCCGATGAACGTGTTTTTGTCGATCGCCTGTGCAAGGAAGTCATTCACGAATTGGGGCACGCCTTTGGACTGATTCACTGCCCAACCCCCACCTGTGTGATGCGATCCAGCACCTACGTGGAAGACATTGATCAAAAAAGCTGGTCGTTTTGCGCGAAATGCAAAAAAGAGTTGGGGTAGCGCATCTCAGCTTGCAGGATTTTATCTGTCTTTTTAATCTTGCGCAGACTATGCCTCCTGACCGTTTTTTGTAATCGATAAGAGCGAATCCTTTTCCAGATCAATCAAAGCCTGTATCACTTTTCAGCCGGTCGTTTTTTCTTGCTTTTTTAGTCTTCTGAAATTTTCCGAAACGTTTTCATCACGAATTTTTTGTCTCTTTTGAAATTGATTTTTATTTCCCAAAAAACCGCTTTAGTCTTTCATTACCATATTTTAAGCCTGTTTTTTCGATTTGGAACCGACAGCGGCCGCCGGCTTTAGCTATCCGAAACAACGGTATTGGGGGCCGCTTTTTCAATTTTAACCAATTGGATAAGCTCTTTTGAATCCTATTGTTTGGTGTGCGTTACCAGGTCGATGCCGATGCCGTTGGGATCCTGAATGGCAAAATGCCGGTCGCCCCAAGCTTCATCGCGAATGTCGATTTCGATTTCAACCCCTTTCTTTTTCAGCTCGTGATAGATTTGGTCCACCTCATCGACCTCAATCGTGAGGTATAGACCCTGTTGTTGAAAAGGCTTGTGAAAAAGCGCTTGTTGACTGGGGTGATTGGGAAGCAAAAAGCTGATTTCGTCTTCGCCGTTGGGCGTGTGTAATAAAAGATAGAATTCATTTTCGAAGCTTACGCCAAAGCCTAAGACCGAGGTGTAAAACGCTTTCGTTTCTTCCAGTTTTTCGGTAACAATTCCTGCATTTAGTTTCATTTTTCCTTGAAGTTTTGAAGGGGTTCCGGTTTGCGCGAGGGCGCAGCTCGCCAGGCAAACTACCACTAATGTTAATAATCGTTTCACTTTTTTCGTTTTAAATGACGAATCAAAGTTCCCGATTCCGATTGGTCAAAGCTTGTAAAAATCGGACAAAATTACCTTTTGAATGCGGTGCTTGGGGTGACACCATAAAAATTCTTGAACTCTTTAATGAAATGCGATTGGTCGTAATAGCCTGCACCGAAGAAAAGTTTGTTTTGCCGAAGACTTTTATGGGTTGGTTTTGCTTTTAGGATGTTTTGAAAACGAACCACCTTGCTGAAGGTCTTGGCGGTATCTCCCACATAAAATTTGAATAGCCTGCGAAGCTGCCGGGGGCTGATGCCCGTGTTCAAATCCTTTTCAATATCGATCATCCCCTGGTTTTGGAGGATCAGATCGATGGCCCTGTAAAGCCGTTGGTCGCTGTCGAATTTTGATTGCGCGGCCAGCCGAAGAAAATGCTGGTCAAGCAGGCTTTTGATTTCTTTCGGACTTTGCGTTTCCTTAAAATTGTTTGACAGGAATTCGGATAGCCCGGGAACCACCAGGTTTAAATGTTCGTAGCGGTTGCTCAGCTCGGCGGCACTCATCTTGAAAAGTTGAGGAAACATGGTCGGCAAAAAGCGAACGCCGACATAGTTAAAAGCCATTCCCAATGGAAATTTGGTGAAGGTTTTGCTGAATCCCATCACATAATTTTCGTGCGGATTGTCCAATTCGAAGTAAATGTCGATACAACCGTCGGCCACCACCCGGTATTCGAATGGTTCGGAAAGCTTCTCGTGTGTTTTTAGCTGCCAGTAGCAATAGATAAGGTTTTGAAGCCTGGCATCGGGTGCGATTTGAGCATACGCGACATCATCAGCCGGGCGGTTTACTGTCGGTTGAATGGGAGTAAAGCTTTGCATGATGTTTGTCGGTATATTCAATGCGCCGTTTGTTTTTGAGTCGGTTCAAAATCACCACCTCATCCGCCGAAATGGTTCAGCGGATGAGGTGATGCTAGCTTGCGTTCAGTAATTGCATGATTTCATCCAGTTTTGGAGAAAGAATAATCTCCGTCCGGCGATTAATGGCTCTGCCTTCAGCGGTGCTGTTTGATGCCTTGGGCGAATACTCTCCTTTGCCCGATGCGGTTAAGCGGGTTGGCGTAATGTTGTGCTCATCGGTCAAAATCCGGACGATGGAGGTCGCCCGGGCCACGCTCAAATCCCAGTTGTCGCGATAAACCGATGTGCGTATAGGGATACTGTCGGTGTGCCCTTCAACAAGAATATCAATGTCGCGGTTTTTGTCCAACACATCGGCCAAAAGGGTAATGGCCTCCTTGCCTTTGGATTCGATGGCCGCACTGCCCGATTTAAACAGGAGTTTATCGGACATGGACACATACACCTTTCCGTTTTTGATTTCAACAGATAACTCATCCGATTGAAAACCCAGCAAGGCGTTTCTCAAGGTGTTATTCAGCCGGTTTGTAATCGAATCCTGCCGTGCAATCACCTGCTGCAGTTCGTTCAATGCCCGCTCCCGTTCTTCAATGAGCCTTTCTTTTTCTTCCAATTCATTCGATTTTTGCTGTAACGCCCTATTATATTGTTCCGACTGCGACAGATTCTCCCCAACCAGGTTTTCGTACTTGCGTTCAACGTTTTCAATGGTTTGATTTAGCTCGGCTACTTCGCTGTTTAAGTCTGAGATGTCCGAATTCAACGAACTGATTTCGCGCTCTCTCAGGTCGAGTGTCTGGCATAAGCTATCCCGTTCGTCGAGAAGCACATTCACCCGTTTCGGTACGAAAAGATCTTTGTCGGGCTTAGCTTGGCCGCATTGATAAAATGGCTTACATGAGCTTGCCATCAAGGCAAATAGACTAATCATCAAGATGAGATTGTTTGTTTTCATTTTTTATGTGTATTAAAATTTGATATTGTTACACTTGAAACTACGTTGGACTGGATTTACACCTTTAGTAAACCACGAAAACCACGGGCTCCGTAATATGAGTCGGCCCCATTGTGGTAGATGAATACGCGTCCGAAACGCCGGTCTCCAAAAATGGCACCGCCATGCGAGCGGACATCGGTAGGCGTTTTCAGCCAGCTCGATGTTTTGGTGTCGAACTCACCGAGCTGCTGAAGCTCCTGGTATTGTTCTTCGGAGAGCAAGGACACGCCCATTTCATCCGCCAGCGAAAGCGCACTGTTTTTCGGCGGATGTTTCTTTCGCGACACCAAAGCTTCCTGGTCGTAGCAAAGGCTTCGGCGGCCTTTTGGACTTTCGGGCGAACAATCGCAGAAGGTGTATTTGCTCGTTGCCTGATCCCATACAATGACGTCGGGTTCTCCGCCTGTTTCTTCCATCTCGTTAAGTGACCAGAGTTTGTCGGGATGACTTTCAAGTTTGGTTTGCACTTGTTCCCATTTGACATTGGGATGACGATGACTGTTTTTCTCAAACCTTTTTTTCAGAATTTGAAACAGCTCATCGACACGTTCCTGGGGTAGTTTGGTCTTCTTATTCATAGGCTTTTATTGTTTGTTGCAGGTTTTTGTATACGAAGCATGGAGCGATGGGTAACAGGCCAATGCCAATAGCAGGACTCAACATTTAGTGCCTGGCTTACAGCTTGTCGAAATGGCTTTTGCACCACAGTTCTCCAAGGGCGCTCAACTTTAACTTTTTATCCAAATCGAAATAATAAAAGGTCACATCGTCATTCACCCGCGTAAGGCCTTCGCCTTCTTCCAAATCGTGGCGTTTTGGAGCCTCGATTGCTGCTATAAGTCCGAGATTAATCAAATTCTTTTTGGCGTATTGAATTTGGGACCCTTTAAACGATTTTAATCGATTATTTCCGTGCTTGTCTTCACTGTCTAATACACGCTGGAGCGTTAATTCAAGCGGTTTGCCGTCGTTGTATAAAATAGCCAACAAGCTTGTTTCTGTTTGATTGAATTGCTGTTCCATGATTTTCACATTTATCCGTTTCAGAAAAATTGAACTGGGTCTCGTTTCGTTTTACTGCCACATCCAGAACGAAACCCGAGGGGTTCAACAGGAATATTTCTGTCTCAATAACCAACAAGAAAATCAACAGATTAGGTGATTAAAAGTTCAGGATTATGATCCAGCCTACGCCCGTTACGTTAGGGCATATGCCGAAGAGGAGGATTTTTATTCTCTTATCCATTCAAAATCGTAAAAGTCATAAAAACACCTATCCAATAGATGCCGTTTCCCTTTTTTATTTCCACGAACATGGGGGTTGCCCTTGGTGTCCTGATATACCATTCGGAACTTTATTGGTTTAGAGTTTTCTTTTCCACCTGTCAATGCTTCAAATATAGCTTTCGGCTCTTTGCTTGTCGGAACTGGGCAAATTTGGTTTGATGATTTAACCCACATTGCAGGGGTAGCATCAAAAAACCAATAAAAATCTGTTGATAACCCTGTTTTTATTAACAACTGCTAAATGCGCAAAAACAGACATAGCTGATAATCAACAATATAAGGCTCGGTGCTATTTTGCTTTCCAAATGTTGTACCCCCTCTCTTATTGCTGATAAACAAACAGTTGCATAGCTTAGCAATATGTTTGTCAAGCCATATTTAAAACAGAACAGGACCACCGGCGAACGTTACACGACGTATAAACTGGTGGAGGGCTACAGGATTCATGGACAGGTAACCCACCGAATCATAGTAAGCTTTGGGCGGCTGGACGAACTGGAAACCGATGAACAGAAAAAACTTCTGGGCAAGCGGGTAGAACAATTGATTATAAATGGCGGGAACACTTTATCAACCAGCGATGCAGATGAAAAGATTGAGCAACTTGCCCGATATTTTTTTGAAGAAGTCAGGAGAAAAAAACGGTACGACATAAACCAGTGCAAAGCCGAATGGGAAACGGTCAACATGTCCACATTAAAGAATAAAGATGCCCGCGAAATAGGAGCAGAATGGTTGTGCAAGCAAGCCGTTGACCAGTTGGATATTTGCAATTTCCTGCGTCAGTCGGGCTGGGAAGAAGACCAGATAAACCTGGCTGTTACACACATTATAAGCAGGGCAGTTTACCCGGCATCGGAACTAAAAACCGTTTCCTTTATTAAAGAAAGCTCAGCCATTAGCGAGATAACCGGTTTTGATAAGGAGAAAGTAACAAAAGACAAGCTCTACGGAATATCACATAAGCTGTACCAGATAAAAGACCCTTTGGAACAATACCTTTCACGGCAGACCAACGAACTGTTCGACCTGGAAGACAAAATTATTTTGTACGACTTGACCAATACCTATTTTGAAGGCCGGATGGTGGGTAGCAGGATAGCTAAATTTGGCCGCAGTAAAGAAAAGCGCAGCGATGCCCGGTTAGTAGTATTGGCAGTAGTGATTAACCGTGAAGGGTTTTTAAAATACTCGAACATTTACCAGGGCAATATGGCCGATTGCAAGACACTGGAAGGGATAATAAATGCCCTGAGCCGGCAAACCTCTTTTTCAGGCCGTAAGCCCATTGTAGTTATTGATGCGGGGATTGCAACCGACGATAACCTTTTGATGCTCAAAAATAAAGGATATGACTACATGTGTGTTTCACGCTCCTCGTTAAAAGCATATTATGCAGATACTACGGCAACCCCGGTGCAGATAACCGACAAAAGAAAACAACCCATAGACCTGCTCAAGGTACGGGCAGATGGCGACAGCGACCAGTACCTTTGGGTCAAAAGCCAGGCAAAGAAGATGAAAGAAGACAGCATGAACGGCCTGCTTTCACAACGCTTCGAGCAAGGTATACAAGGTATCCAGGAAGGGATATCCAAAAAAGGTGGCACCAAAAAACTCAACAAGGTTTATGAGCGCATTGGCAGGTTTAAACAGAAATATCCATCGGTTCATACCTGGTACGACATAACCGTATGCGACGACGGCAATGGAACAGCAACATCCATAAGCTGCCGCCATAAAACAGGAGAATCCGACATTAGCCAATCCGGGATATATTTCCTGAGGACTTCCATAATGGAACTTGATGAACATGCATTTTGGTCCATTTATAACAGCATCCGTGAAATAGAGTACACTTTTCGAGTCCTGAAAACAGACCTCGACCTTCGTCCTGTCTATCACAAGACAGATGAAGCCTCTATGGCACACCTGAACCTGGGCATACTGGCGTATTGGTTGGTGGCAACAATAAGATACCAGTTAAAACAAAAAGGCATAAACTCCGACTGGAGAGAAATAGTCCGGAGAATGAACACCCAAAAGTGCGTAACAACAAGTGTGGTGAACATTAAGCAGGAAACCATCTCCGTTCGGCAATGCACCGAACCTACCAAAGAAGTTAAAGCAATTTATGATATACTCAATTACAAGTATGCCCCATTTACCAGAAAAAAATCCGTTGTACCCCCTGCCGAAATTTTAAAAAACAACAGCTCTTAAAATCAAATCATTACAGGATTTATCCTGCAATGTGGGTTAAATTTTGAAATTGTTGATTCATCTGTTCCGACCACAGGAATAGAAATGGAAACAGTATCTTCGGCAAGCTCTTCGCATAATTTAGAGCCAGTTAATCTTGACTTTGAAAGATGAAAAGCATGACAGCAAGCTAGCTACTGAGCATTGAGTTGGGGTGCAGAGATTCTGTGATACGAGATTAGTCAATGGAAAAGGAATACTACACCAGAAGTTCATCGGTCATATTCTTGCTCCTTAGGATTCGCCCTGATGCCGGATTAGTATAACAAACTGAGGATTACTCTCTCTGGTCTTAAGTCGCGAATCAAAATTTATCACGGGTCTGTCAATGTTGTTAGACTTGACAGTTTAAAAGAAATAACAACGGGCGGTTACCTGCCAACCCCGATAAATTGCTTCGAGCCCCAGAGTTAATTCCTGACAATTTCGATTTCGCCGCCCACGCCCAGTTTAATAATGCTTGATGGAGTAGCCGGATTGCTGTCCTCTTGCCGGTATTCAACCACATAGTCGACTGCAGCAAGAATCTCCTGGGTGATTTCATGAAAAACAGCGGGCGCAGGCGTTCCACTGATGTTGGCTGAGGTGGATACAATGGGTTTTTTGAATCGCTGAATGAGTTGGCGGGTAAAATCTTCGGAGCTAATACGGATTCCCATGGTTCCATCTCGGGCGATCAGGTTTTTAGCCAGGTTTTTGGCGCCGGGATAAATGATGGTCAGCGGTTTGTCGCTCAGTTCAATCAGGTCGTAAGCAATTTCCGGGACTTCTTCCACGTAGCGGCTCAAAAAGTTGATGTTTTCCATCAGCACCAGCATGCTTTTTGAATCTTCGCGCTTTTTGATTTGGTAAATGCGTTCCACCGCCTTTTCGTTGGTGGCATCGCACCCAATTCCCCATATGGTGTCGGTTGGGTAGAGGATAATTCCGCCGGAGTGAAGCACTTCAAGTGCTTTTTTAATGTCGTTATGCATGGGCTAATTGGGTATAAAAATGCATGAGTTGTTGTGCGTAGTTTTGCGGTGTGAACCGTTGGGCATTTTGCAGACCTTTTCGAATCAGCTCGTCCCGGTAGGCTTTGTTTTGAACGATTTTTTGAATGCCTTGGTTGATTTCGTCGGCGTTTTGTGCTTCCACATAGTGTGCGCCATCGCCACCGGTTTCGGGTAGGGCACCAGCTTTTGAAGTGATAACCGGACAGCCGCAGGCCTGTGCTTCTACAACCGGCAGGCCAAAGCCTTCAAACACCGAAGGGTAAAGCATCAGCTCAGCCAACTGGTAAAGGTGGCTCAGTTCGCGGTCGGTCACCTGGTGTAAAAAAATGAGCTTGTCCTTCAGCACTTGAATTTGAGGTTGAAGGCTGTCCAGGTAAGGGGTGGATTTGCCCACCACAACCAGCGGAAGTCCATCATCCGCGAGTTCCATAGCTTTGAGAATGGATTCCAGGTTTTTGCGGGCTTCAATGGTCCCAACGGTGAGCATGAATCTGCCGGGAATCTTAAGTTGGCTTTGGGTTTGCTTCAACTCCTCCGGTGGTGTGGCTTCAAAATAAATTGAATTTATGGCTTGGTAAATTACCTCAATCTTACCGGGATTCAGACTGAGATAGTCAACCAGGTCGTTCTTGGTTTGTCGGCTGATCGCTATCACTTTGTCTGCTTCGCGACAGGCATATTCCAGTTTACTGCGGTAGATTTTGCGATCGGCCGGCTGATAAAACTCGGGGTAGCGCATAAAAATCACGTCGTGTACGGTCACCACACTTTTGATGGCCGTTTGCTGAATGCCCAGGGGAAGCTCGTGGCTCAGCCCGTGATAGATGTCTAGTTCGGCTTTTTCGGCCATCCGTGTGATGCGGTAGCTACGCCAGAGTGACTTAAAGGTTTGCCACCAGAAATTATCCGGTTGAACAAGTATGGTGTTTTGCGGGGGATGAAAGTATTGGCTATGGTTTGCGGGGCTGTACAACAGGTAATCATTCTCTGGATAAAAATGCGCCAACGAACAGATGGTGGTCCGACTGTAGTTCCCCAGACCAACGGAATTCAGAAAGGCTCGTTTGGCATCAAAGCCGATTTTTAGTTTTTCATCCATTTGTCAAAAATACAAAATCAGCGTGAACGCAGAGCTTGAAGGTTGATAAAAAGGATCGAATCAAATGGGCTAAATGACGTTGAAGATGGTTGAACACATTCAAAGACAATTGTGTTCCATGGTCTTCGACTGTTTTTTTCCCAAAAAAAAGCCAGACATGAAAACATATCCGGCTTAGACTATAAGGGGAACAAAGTTTATTCAAACTGGTTCGCCGCATCAAAATCGAGGGTGGCAAACAAATCGTCGAATGTTTCCGCCCGGCGAATTTCAACCACTTCGCCATTTGGACGTAGCAGCAACTCCGCAGAGCGGAGCTTACCATTATAGTTGAAGCCCATGGAATGACCGTGTGCGCCGGTATCGTGAATCACTACCAGGTCGTCGGAGTTGATTTCCGGTAGCAGGCGGTTAATGGCAAATTTATCGTTGTTTTCGCACAGCGAGCCGGTTACGTCGTATAAATGTTTGTGCGGGGCGTTTTCCTTGCCCATCACAGTAATGTGGTGGTAGGCGCCATACAAGGCGGGGCGCATGAGGTTGGCCATGCACGAATCGAGACCGGCATATTTCTTATAGGTTTCCTTAATGTGCAATACTCGGGAAACCAAAAATCCGAAAGGCCCGGTAATGGCGCGTCCCGATTCAAAATAAATCTTCAGCGGATCCAGTCCGTTACCTACAATCAGTTTTTCGTACAGCTCCTTGATACCTTCACTCACCCGGTTCAGGTTCACTGGTCTGTGTTCACTTTTGTATGGAATGCCAATGCCGCCACCCAAGTTGGCAAATTCAAAACGAATATCCAGTTCTTTGGCCAGGTCAACAATCACATCAAAAATGATTTCAGCAGTTTCAACAAAGTAGTCTGCGTCCAACTCATTCGAAGCTACCATGGTATGAATGCCGAAGCGTTTTACGCCTTTGTCTTTCAGTTTCTTGTAGCCCTCGAACAACTGCTCGCGGGTAAATCCGTATTTCGAATCTTCGGGGTTGCCGATAATGGTATTGCCGCCTTTCAGGGCACCGGGATTGTAGCGGAAGCTAACCAGTTCGGGCAGTCCTGTGTGCTTTTCCAGGTAGTCAATGTGTTTGATGTCGTCCAGGTTGATAACAGCGCCCAGTTCCATCGCTTTTTGGAATTCGTAGGCTGGCGTGTCATTGGAGGTGAACATGATTTCTTCGCCGCGCATGCCCACTTTTTCGGCCAGTAACAGCTCGGCCATCGAACTGCAGTCGATACCAAAACCCTGCTTCCGTAAAAGCCGCATCAGGTATGGGTTTGGCGCCGCCTTAATGGCATAATACTCTTTGAAACCTTCGTTCCACGAAAAGGCTTCGTTGAATTTTTGGGCATAATCCAACATGCCTTTTTCATCATAAATATGAAAAGGAGTCGGGTGCTTTTCGATAATCTGTTCCAACTGATCTTTGTCAAAAGGTAATTTTTTCTCCAGCATAAATTGTGATTTTTTGCAAAAAACAAAGATAGGAATTTGCAGAGATTATTTAGAATAAATCTGCATAAGCAGCCGGGCTGTTAACAAACATTTGATATGAACCGGTCCGTGATAGTGGTCTACCTTAAATCCTTCAGCAATTCCTGGCTTAAGTATCCGCTGGCAATTTCTCGGACTTCCCCAGTCATTCGGATTTGCCAGTCTTCTGCGATTTCCAGCCGGAGGGTTCCGCCCGGCATTTTCACGTTCATGTTTCGGTTAGTCAGTCCTTTCTTCACCATCACGGCTGCTACGGCACTCGATGAGCTTCCGGAGGCCAAGGTGTAGCCGGCACCGCGTTCCCAGATCAGGATTTCCACCTCATCGGGCGAAAGCACTTTGGCAAATTGCAGGTTGATGCGGTTTGGAAACTTGGGATGATTCTCAATTTCGCTACCGTACTGTTTGATTTCAGCTTCCGATAACTCATCCTTTAAAATGACGCAGTGCGGATTGCCTACTGATACGCAATTGATCAGGTACGACCGGTCTTTCAAAAACAGGGCTTCGTCCAGACACTCCACCAAGTCGCTGCTTACCGGAACTTTGGCGGCTTCAAAAATGGCCTTTCCCATATCGACCTGGATGGTACGGGCTTTTTCGTTATCCGTCTCCATCACTTCAGCATAGACCACGCCGCCCAAGGTGTCAATGCTAAAGGTTTTGCTTTTGGCAAACCCATAGTCAAACAAATACTTAGCAAAAATGCGGAGGCCATTGCCACTTTTCTCAGCTTCCGAACCATCGGGATTCAGGATGCGCAGGCCGAAGTCGGCTTTCGTGGAATCAACCAAAAGCAAAATGCCATCGGAGCCAAGGCCGTAGTGCACATCACAAATGGTTTGGATGTTTTCGGTGTTCATCTCGAAGCTAATGTCGTGACTATTCATCACGATGTAGTCGTTTCCCAAGCCGTGCGATTTAACGAAAAAGTCTTTCATGAGCATGTTTAATCGGATGTTTCAACAAAAGTAATAAGTGTTTTTGATTTGCGGGATGTTTTTTTGTCTGGTTTGCTGTTCACTTCTTTCAAGTGAGTTTTGCTTCAATAGAAATTCTATAGGGAACGGGTTGAATAACCAGTCAAATTCACTATCGAGAAAAAAAAAGCCTTATTTTATGCATTTAGATCTTAGCAGATGATAATTTAAAAGGGTTATGCTAGTCTCCACAAGAATTTGAATTGAGCCTGAATCTTCAAGCTGGATGGCCTTTGGTGTTTAATCTGCCCGATCTGTGTTCACCAACTTGTTCGCCTGCTGTAGCTTTTGGTGAGCTTGGTGCAGTTGCTGTTTGGCTTGCTCAAAATCTTCCAGCCGTTGGTTGAGGTAGGCATCCTCATTAGACGTGCCGTGGGTGATGAATTCGTCAATCTTTTTGACAATTTCGTCCAGCGTTCGCGTAACGGACTGAAAAAATATTTTTGCTTCGGCAGCCAGTTGCTCCGGCATTTCAAGCGAACCGGTTTTGGCAAAATAGGCGGCATCGGAGCTTTGATAGGCAGCCTCTCGAGTGTGACGTCGCAGGCTGTCGAGATCTTCCCGGGCATCGGTCAGGTGACGGTTGATTTCAGCACGGTCGTATGCCCCATGCAGAAAGCCGAAGTGCCCGGCGGTTCGTTCTGCTGCTTTCAGGGCCCGTTGGCTTTGCCCGGTTGCTTGCCTCAGCGCTTGATCCAACTCTACTTGAGCCGACACGCTTAGCGTAAGCAAAATCACGATGAAAAGAAGGGCTGGCTTTCTTATTTTTGTGTTCGCAGCTTCGAATTGTTTTCCGCAAGTTGTTTGTTTCATTGGGTAAAAGTTTTCCTTAGCAGAACGAAAATCAGCTGTGTCTATTGTTTTGTGTGGGGCATTGGTGTTTCCAGCGCTTGTGCGACCAAAGGTAAAATTCGGGGTGGGCTTGAATCAGGCTTTCAATTTTCCGGACATACCGATGAAGTGTTTCGTTGGGTGGAAGCGATGCCGGGTTTTCTGCAAGCAATTCGAAATGCATGCGGTAGTGTCCCCGCTTCACTTTTTCAACATGCTGGTAAAGCACCGGGAAGTTGGTATGCCGTGCCAGTGCTTCAGGGCCCGGAAAGAAACCGGCCTCCTGGTTCAGGAACGTGGTCCAAAAGTGGGTGTTCTGCAGGGGCCGTTGATCGGCACAGAGCCAGGTGAGCGTTGCGTGTGGCTGTTTTTCGCAGTCCATTATCCTTTTCAGAATTCTCTTGGTTGGCACCAGTTCGCCCCCAAAGCGCCCACGCATTTGGTTAATGTAGGCATCCCAGTTTAGGTTTCGTGCCGGATTGTAAACCAGCAAGCAGTGGTGTTTCAGTAGCTGGGGCAAAATGGCGTTCCACTCCCAGTTGTTGTAGTGCATGGTCAACACGAGCACACTTTTTCCCTCTTTAAAATAATGGTTCACTACGTCAGGATTGGCGACTACCATTCGTTTTTTTAGCTCATCGGGCGAAATGGTTTTCAGCTTGAAGGATTCGAAGAGCAGGTCGCATAAATGGCGATAAAATTTGCGGGCTAGCAGCTTGTTTTCAGAAGCGGATTTCTCGGGAAAAGATTTTTTCAGGTTTTCAATCACCACTTGCTTTCGGTAGTCAAACACGTGGAAAACCAAAGCGGAAGTTACATCGGACAAGGCATAAAGCAAGCGGAAGGGAAGGAGCGACAGCAGTGTCAGTCCGGCAAAGGCGATATGGGTGAGCACTTTTTTCATCCTCGCGGGTTAGGTAAGCGTTCAATGAGCTTGATTCCTTCGGGGCGTTGGTGCTTCCAACGGCGATGCGACCACAGCCAGTATTCGGGGGTTTCCCGGATAATCTTTTCCAAGCGGTCGATGTACGTCAGCAGAATATCGTCGGGTTTTTCTTTCGCCGGCTCAGGAAACAGTTCAATAAATTGGACTTCATACTTGCCACGCCCCACCTTGCGCACGTAGTGAAGAAATACCGGCTGATTGGTTTTCTCCGCGATTTTTTCGGGGCCGCTAAAGAATGGGGTTTCCTGGTTCAGAAACATCGTCCAGAAGCGGGTGTTAGGTGCGGGTGTTTGGTCAGCACCCAGCCAAATGCAGCCCGGGCGTTCGGTTTTATCAAACTGAATTGCTGTTCGGGCCGACTTGTGCACCGGAACAGAAATGGCGCCAAAGCGTTCGCGCATTCCGAGGATGAAGCGTTCCATCTCCTTGTTGTTGCGCACCGGGTTGTAAACCATCAGCAGTTGGTGGTTCGAAAGGCGTTGCAGACTGGCGCTCCACTCCCAGTTGGCGTAGTGCATGCCCAACAAAATAATGCTTTTCTGTTGCCTGAAATATTCCTCCGTTTTTTCTAGGCCGTGGAGCGTAATGCGCTTGTCCAGTTCCTTTTCCGAAATGCTGTGTAGCTTAATGCCTTCCAATCCGATGTCGCAAAGATGGTGATAAAACTTACGGGCAATCGCATCTATCGCCTGTTCACTTTTCTCAGGGAAGGCGTTTCGAAGGTTGGTATAAACCACTTTCTTGCGGTACCCTACGATATGGAAAAGCACAAAGTACATCAGGTCAGACAAGGTGAACAGCACCGGAAAAGGCAGGTACGACAGAGCTGCCAAAAAGGCGATGAGCAGGTGGTTGATGATTCTTTTCACAGGTTCAGTTTTAGCGGTCGTTGCTTTTACAATATAGAATTCCAGACGGCGTTTGCGATTGTTCGGCAACGATGCCGAACTCACTCGGTTAATTTTGGTTTTGCCGCAAGATGCAAAAAATAATTCACCGAGGGAGATGTTTGTTTCAATTAACTGGATTGAATCGATTTGTTTATCTACTTACTTGTTTTTTAAAGGTATTGATCATTTTTCATAAATGACGAAGGAATTTTTAGAGGTAACCAAAGAAAATTTAGAGTTTACCAAGTAATTTTCAGACTAAATCAAATCATCATAGAAGATTGCGAAGTTATTTTCACAATTCACTAAAGTATTTCTGGAGTGATGATCGATATGTTCATATCAGTGTTCAGCAGGACAGGTGTTTAGTCTTCCCTTTCAAGCAGCGGGATGCCGGCTGGGCGCTGGTGTTTCCAGCGGCGGTGCGACCAGAGCCAGTACTCGGGTTGTTCGCGAATAATGGCTTCCATTTTGTCGATGTAGCGAAGCAGTGTTGTTTCGGGTTTTTCCTTATTGGGCTCGCCAATGAGTTCGGTCAGAATAATTTCATATTTTCCGCGGGCCAGTTTTCGGGTGTGATGAAAAAATACCGGCTGGTTGGTTTTGTGGGCAATTTTTTCGGGGCCGCTAAAGAATGGTGTTTCCTGGTTCAGGAACATCGTCCAAAATTTGGAGTTTTCTGCAGGTGTTTGATCGGCTCCAAGCCACAACAGCCCGGGACGGTCGGTTTGATCAAACTGGATGGCCATGCGTGCTGATTTGTGCACCGGAACTGTCATTCCTCCGAAACGTTCGCGCATGCTTAAAATGAAATGTTCCATCTCGAAATTGTTGCGTACCGGATTGTACAGCATCAAAAACTGGTGGCTCGAAAGTCGTTGCACAGAGGCTCCCCACTCCCAGTTGTTGTAGTGCATGGCCAGAACAATGACACTCTTTTTCTTCCGAAAATAAGCTTCCATCTTTTCCACGCCGGTCACCTTCAACCGCTTGTCAAGTTCTTCCTCGCTGATGCTGTGCAATTTAATGGCTTCCAGCGACACGTCGCACAAATGATGAAAGTACTTTCTGGCAATCTGGTCAATCTCTTTCTCTGTTTTTTCCGGAAAGGAACGACGCAGGTTCTCGTAAACCACTTGCTTGCGGTATCTGAAAATGTGAAATAGTAAGATGAAGGCTCCATCGGAGATCAGGTACAAAAGCCAAAACGGTAAATATGAGAAGGCTTTAAGGAAGAGAACGATGATGTTATTGAGAAATTTTTGCATGTTTGCAGACTTCAAAATCGTGCAAATTTAGAATTTTTTAAGAAGACCTTGTCGAATATTCTGATAGAAATCGACATCTTCAACCCATGAATCGTGCGGTTGCTATCCGTCTGCCTGATTGATCGGGTTGCACAGCCCGATCATGTGCATGGAATCGTTTGGGTTGTTTTCAAAACGATCGGATGAATGTTTTTAAAACGAATGATATGAAGAATTTTGGATTTACTTCTTTGCTTCTGCTGCTGGTTGTTCCGGCGTTCTCGCAGGTTCAGTTCATCGCTCACCGGGGTGCATCATATTTGGCTCCTGAGAATACGGTCGCTGCTGCCAGGCTGGCCTGGAAGCTGGATGCCGATGCCGTGGAAATCGATATTTACTTGTCCAAAGACGGGCAGGTGGTCGTGAATCATGACCGAACCACCAAACGCACAGGTACAGACAGCCTGGTGATTGCCGAAACTGACTCCGATGAATTGCGCAAGCTGGATGTGGGTCGATGGAAAGACGAAAAATATACCGGTGAAAAAATACCTTTTGTGTCGGAAGTACTGGAAACCGTTCCCAAAGGGAAGAAGCTGGTCATCGAAATTAAGTGTGGCCCCGAAGTGCTTCCGGCCCTGAAAGAGGCAGTGAAAGCCAGCGGAAAGAAAAAGCAAGTTGTTTTTATTGCTTTTGGCTGGGAAACCATTTTGGAAACCAAGAAGCAGTTTCCGAAAAATGAATGCCATTGGCTGAGCTCTAGAGTAGAAGGGTTGGCCGACCGGATGGAAGAGGCAGCTGAATTAGGCTTGGATGGTGTGAACCTGCACCACAAGCTTGTCAGTAAGGGTGTGATGGATCGTGCAAAACAACTAAACCTGGATGTGTTGTGCTGGACGGTTGATGATCCGGTTGAAGCCCGGAGAGTGGCTGATTTGGGTGTTTCAGCAATCACGACTAACCGCCCCGCCTGGTTACGCCAGCAGTTGGATACACTGAAATAGACTCCCCGAATAGTGGGGCGTTCGTGAAAGGTCATTTTGTGGCCATTCACATTTACAAGCTATCGAGCCATTCTTTCAGAAGTTCGGTTGCTTCTATCATTTTAGGGCAATAGGTTTTCAGGAATGTTTCGTCCAGCTCACGGTCCTTCCATTCTGTCATTGCTTTTTCCAGCACCAGCTTTCCTTCAAAATCAACATAAGCCATCCGGCAGGTGAGTTCTTCGGGCTGTCGACCAAAATCCATACCTGGTAAGATAGCGACGCCTGTTTCCTGAAGCAAGGATTCACACAGTTCAAACGAAGTCAGAATTCCTTTGTTTGCCAGTTGAATACGATAGCGGTTGAAATTGGGAAACAGGTAAAAACCACCTTTAGGCGTTGGCATGGTTAGGTGCCATTCCCGGAGTTGGTTGGTCATGTAATTTCCCAATGTTTTCAAAATTCGTCGCGAATGAAACAAGTATTGGTCAATCTCCGGGCGATCCTCAAATGCGGTAATGGCCGCGTACTGAATGGGCGCACTGGTCGAGGTGAACGTCTCGCTGGCAACAATAGCCATGGCATCTTGCAGCCAGCGCAGGTTTTTGGGGAAGGTAAAGGTGCCCAGCCGCCAGCCTCCAGCACCGGCCCATTTGCTCAATCCACTGCTGATAATGGTTCCTTCAGGATAAAACTGGGCAATGGACACGTGCTGGCCGGAATGGTCGAGCAGGCTGTAAATCTCGTCCGAGATCAGGATCAGCTTGTATTTTCGGGCCACTTCGGCCAGTTTTTTCAGGCGCACTTTGGGATAGCTCGATCCGGTGGGGTTGGAGGGATAGTTTAAGATCACCACGCGTGGGCGATCCGGATCCGCCCGGCAAATCAAGTCCAGCTTTTCGGGGCTCAGACGCCAGTCGTTTTCCTCGGTGGTGGGCACCCAGGTCACATGCCGCCCGGCAATGCGTGCTTGTGGCGAGTACGAAACCCAACTGGGTGTTGGGATAATCAATTCGCCATAGTACACCAGTTGCAGAATAAAAATCAGTTCTTTCGATCCGGGACCAATCATGATGTCATCGGGTGAGCAGATAATCCCCTGGTGACGGAAGTTAAATTTTGCAATGGCTTCGCGCAGCGGCAATAGTCCTTTCACCGATAAATAGTCTTTTTGGTGAGCGTTTTGCCGCAGCGCTTCCTGCACAAGATCGGGAACGGGGAAGGGAGACTGCCCCAGTCCCAGTTTATATACGGTTTTTCCCTGTTTGATGAGTTCATTACTCCGCTCGTTTATTTGGAGGGTGGCGGATTGACTTAGGCCGCGCACATTTAAGTTTAGGTTGACAATGGGATTGTTTTTGCGGATTTTTGGCATAATCGATGGCTTTTTTCTGATAAATGGTTATACCCAGCTTTCCGTTAAATGGTTTCTATTGAATCAGGCATGTCTTTTAAGTATCTGTAAATTAGTTCTATATATGAAAAACAATGGCGTCGAAAGGTTATCCACCAGTCATGAGTTAGTCGATAGGGCGCGCCACCAGAATGCCGGTGTAGCTTTTTTTAGCTTGAAGAAAATCAGCCAACGGTTTGTCCGAGATCACCACCTGGTTGCTTGCTGTTGAGGCATGCATCAAATGAATCCGGCCTCCCACTTCAACCAAAATGCCAACATGGGTTACATCCAATCCTTTAATGCTGGTGGCCAGTCCAACCAAATCACCTTCCCGTAATTTCGATTCCTTGTTTTCAACTTCGTCTTTGGGGACAAAAAAATAGCTGCGTGCTGAGATTACTTTTTCCTGTTCGGCCAGTGTGCTGATCAATTCGGGATTTTTTTTCAATACCGGGTAGCTTTCCGGATGAGTCGACATGAAATTGACCATCAAATCCAGTGGCTGTCCAAAATCCTTGGCCGCCTGGCAGATCAAGCCTTTTTGTTCGTTATCGTAAATCCAGTCGCTGAAGTAGTGTAGCCGCGAGAGGTATCCGTCGCGCTGTCCTTCACGGTATCGCAGGTTTTCAAGTTCGTGGGTAAAGGTTGAAAAGTCAGCGTTGTTACTTTTTAGCGTCCGGGCAATCGCCAGTGCAGCTTCGGCAAAAGTAGTACAGTCCAGTCCTTCCAACTCAATCGTTAGCGGTTCGCCTTTGCCATGCTCCAGTGTCTGCTCTTCGTACGCCACACCCAACAATTGCCGGCCTGCGTCAGCAACCAACTTTCCCATGGGTTGATCGGTCCTGTCGGCAAGTTTGGTTATGACCGATTGAAATTTCACACTGTCGGCTAGTTGACACACTAGATCGGACTGGCTGGTTTGCTCTGGCTGGGCTGTTTGGCAGGCAAAGAGTACGAGAATACTGTAGCTTATGAAGGCTGTTCTGATCATGGCTGATGGATTTGGTGTTGAAATTACAAAAATAAACTTCGATCGCAAGGTAGGGTAAGCGCGTTTTTAAACGGTTAAGGAGTGAAAAGCAGCAATTATTGCTTAACTTTTCAGGGCGAAAAGCCACAAGGCTGAAAAGGAAGAGTTTCGAAACCAAGATGATTTGACCTTGACAAAGTACGAGTTTAAAACGTTGTTTGACCAGCATTTCGATGCAATTCGAAATTACATCTATTATCGGTCGGGCGATTCGGATTTGGCGACAGATTTGGCTCAGGATGTGTTTTTGCGGCTGTGGGAAAAACAGCCGGATTATCATCCCAAAGCTACGGTCGGCTTGCTCTACAAAATGGCAGGTGATGAGTTTATATCTCAATATCGCCGGCAAAAATTGGAGCTGAATTACAAAAACTCGTTGGCATTTTCGATGGAAGAAGACGTTTCGCCTGAAGAGGAATTGGAATACAAAGAGTTGCAGCAGCGCTATGAAAAAGCATTGGCCGGATTACCGGAAAAGCAGCGGGTGGTTTTTTTAATGAGCCGAATGGATGGCCTAAAGTACCATGAGATTGCAGATCGCTTAAGCATCAGTGTAAAGGCGGTAGAAAAGCGAATGAAAAGTGCCCTTGATGATCTGAAATCGAAATTCAAAGAAAAATGAAACGAGCATTTAAAAAGCGCAGCAAACAGCATGATCAGCTGGCCGGTGGCGAGTTCCATTGAATGCCATTGAAAAATAAAAATCGAATGAGATGAAAAACGGGACGAACAATAGCAACCAAACAGACAAGATCCTGGCAAACCTGGATCGGCTGAATAACCGGCTGGAGATTCCGTACTCCCGGTCGAAGGCTGATGTGTGGGAGGCGATGGAATCGCAACTGGAAACGAAGGCTCCGGTGAAAGCCATCAAGTTGGTTCATCGGCAAGTGTTTCGCTTGGCGATGGCCGCCTCTGTTTTGCTGGTGGTTGGCCTGGTCGGGTTGATACGCTTTTATGCTGTTGATGTGGCAACCAATCCCGGACAGCAGCTGTTGGTCGATTTGCCGGATGGCTCAACCGTTCATCTGAGTGCCGTTTCTACGGTGAGCTACCACCCATACTGGTGGCGGTTTGCACGCGAACTTAGCTTGGAGGGGGAAGCTTTTTTCGAGGTGGAATCGGGAAGTCGTTTTACAGTCAATTCGGCCATGGGGGCTACTTCTGTGTTGGGTACCCGATTCAATATTTATGCACGCGGCGAATCGTACCGAGTGGCTTGTCAAACCGGGAAAGTGAAAGTGGTTGGGCAGCAGACCGGGGCGGAAGTGATTCTGACAGCCAATGAAAAGGCTGAGTTAAAAGCCGGAAATGGCTTCGACGTGCAACGGGGAATTAATTTTGAAGCCGAAGCTGCCTGGATTAATGATGAGTTTGATTTTAAAAATAAACCATTGGCGGAAGTTCTGGAAGAGGTGGAACGGCAATATGGAGTGCGAATTCAAGGTAAGGATGTGTTGAATGATGGAACTTACGATGCTTCCATTTCCGGGCGTTTAGTTCGGTCTGAACTGAATGCAGAATCCATGCTGGACATGATTTGTACGATTTATAATCTTAAATTTGAAAAGATTAATTCAAACGAATACCGGATTCGTCGAAATGAGTAAATCAACTTGAAAAAGAAGATCCTACTGCTCAGTTTACTCTTTTCAACTTTGCTGACGGCAGCGCAGCAGGTTGAAATGGATTATCAGGAACAAAGTCTGAGCAGTATTCTTATTGACTTTTGCGAACGGTACGAACTGCAATATTCGCTGGATGACCGATATTTTTCGAACTTCACGGTAACAGTCTCACGGCAGTTTCCTTCACCTGAGGAAGCGTTTGATTATTTGTTGCAGGAACTTCCGGCGGCCTATAAAAAAGTGGGCTCTGTCTATCTTTTTTATCAGAATCAGTCGGCTGCCGTTCAAAAGGCTTACACTTTGAGTGGCCGCTTCACCGATAAATTCACCTCGGAATCTTTGCCCTATACCCATGTGATGGTTGATGGAACAGGGCTGATTAGCGATCAGGAAGGGAATTTCTCTTTTGTTGGATCAGGCGCTCAATTTCATTTACAAGCCTCTTACTTAGGATATTTTTTGCTCGATACGCTAGTTTTAGCTGGAACACACCACCAGTTTTTGCTAAGCCCTTCCAATTTTAGCATTCGTGAGATTGAGATAAAAGGATTGAAAGTTGTCCGCTCGTTGCAGGTTGGAAACAGGGCAGGGGTGTTACGCCTGAATCATCAAGTCGCACAGTTTCTGCCAGGTAATGGCGACAACTCCATTTTCAACTTGCTGCGTTTGCAACCCGGCATTTTGGCTGCCGGCGAACAGTCGAACGACCTGGTGATTTGGGGCAGTTACGAAGGTCAAAGCCAGGTGCTGTTTGATGGCTTTACCTTGTTTGGTATGAAAAATTTTAATGACAATATTAGTGCGGTTAACCCATTGATGGCGAAAGATATTCAGGTATTGAAAGGGGCTTACGGTGCAGATCAGGGCGGACGGGTTGGCGGCCTGGTGAATATTACGGGCCTGGATGGTGATTTAAACCGGCCTCGTCTGAAATTAAGTCTGAACAACATGACGCTGAATGGGTTGTTAAGCGTGCCGATAGCTCAGCAGTCGGCACTCACCGTTGCTTTTCGGCAAACCTACTACGAATTGTACGATTCCAAACAGCTTTCCTTTCGTAGCGGACGTTCGGGCAATTCGGCCAACACCAGCGAACGGACGATCTATCCGGATTACAATTTTCGTGATCTGAATTTGAAATACTCGGGAACCAATTCGAACGGCGACTCTTATGGCATCAGCGCTTTGCTGAGCGAAGACCGTTTTTCGTATTTGCTGGATCTGGAAAGCGAGCAGTCAAGATTTAACTACGAAGATCATGAGCACAATAAGCAATATGCGGTTTCCGGTTTTTTACAGAAGCGTTGGACTGATGGAAGCCGAAGTAAGTTGTCGGCGGCCTATTCCATTCTCGATAAGGAAGTCAGAACCCTACGCGCCATTGGCCGGCAGCAGTCGGGGCAGGGCGGGCAGGGCCATGGTCCGGGGCAGGGGCCTGGAGATTCCGAAAGTGTGGTCAATGAAGATCAGACGCTGTGGAATTCGGTGGCAGAAGGGAGCATCAGCCTGACGCATCAGCTGGCTTTGGCTGAACAGCATCAGCTGGAGCTGGGTGCCGGTTGGGTGGTCAATCCCATTGAGTTTATGGAAGACTCTTTTCAGGTTCAGCGGGTTGATCAGCGGGTTGAAGCTTCGCGCCTGAATGTCTACATTCAGGATGCGATATCGGTAGGTTCCCGGCTCGAACTCAAACTAGGTTTGCGCGCCAATTATTCGCTGAACCTCGACAAATGGTATTGGCAACCACGAGCTTCGGCTAGCTTGACACTGACTGAAGGAGTGAAGTTCAACTTGGCCGCGGGCCGGCACAATCAGTTTATCACACGTAGTTCGTTAGTGGACGGTGTTGGTAACTATCACTATTTGTGGTCGGTTTGCAATGACCAGTCTTTGCCTGTTTTGGAGGCAACTCATGGCGTGGCCGGACTGACCTTCCATCGAAACAGTTTCACCCTGAGCGTAGAGGGTTTTATGAAGCAAACGGATGGACTAACACGCTACATCGAACGGTTTGAAGAGCCGAGCTTGTATCGTGGGGAAAGTAAATCCAGGGGGGTCGATTTTTTTGTGAAGCAAGAATATAAGGGACATTCAGCCTGGATGACCTATACGCTGAGCGAAACCCTGGAGAAGTTTGCTTATTTTGATCAGTCTGTTTTTCAGCGGGCTTTACACGATCAGCGGCACGAGCTGAAGGGAGCCCTTTTGCTGAATTTCAATCCAGTGCGTCTGTCTTCCAGCTATGTTTTTGGCTCCGGCTTTCCGGATCCGCGACTGCTGATCGATGGAGATTTTGAGCGGGATTATCATCGCTTGGATGTCGCTGCTGCCTACCAATGGGATTCCCGAACGTTTACGCTTGAGACAGGGATTTCGATTTTGAATGTACTGAATCATGCCAACTTAAAGTACGCCAACTTCATTGTGTTGCCCGAGGAACAGGATGTTTCGCTAAACCTTCATGCCGAGGCAATTCCCTTTACGCCAACGGTTTTTCTCAACGTTTTCTTTTGAGATCGAACTGAACCAGCGATATTCTGTAGCGGAGATTCGTCCCCCAAAAAAATCGATGTTTAAAAAAACATAGTTTCAAAAAAATATTCGTAGAACAGGGTAGGGTAAAATCAATCTTATGCGGTTAGCAGATGAAAGACAGTCAAAAGAAATCATAAAAAAGCACGCACTATGAAAACAATTATGAGAGCATTCGCAGTACTGGCCCTGATTGCAGGGATGACAATCACCACCGTATGGGCCCAGGGAAATGGTGACCAAATTCGTGACCGAATCCATCAGGATTCGGACGGTGACCAAGACAAAGATCAAGACCGGGATCGCCTCCGTTTGCAAGATCAAACGCTGAAGCTTACCGGTGAGCAACAGGCCATATTGAATAAGGCACGCGCCAATGGACAGGAGTTTAGAGAAGCTTTCCGGGCTACTTTCTCCGAAGAACAGTTGGCTATTTTAGAAAACACCGAGATGACCCGCGAGGAAAAACGGGCAGCTTTGCAGGCATCGTTTAGTGCCGAACAAAAAGAAATGCTCGAAGCTCATCAGCAACTTCGCCTGGAGCATCGGGAACAAATGCAGGCCAATATGGGCGAAGGTCAGATGCAACAAGTCCGGAAACGTTTACAGCAGCACCAGGAAAACTCCGATGGACTCGGTGACGGAGTGCAGCAACGAATCCGGAATCAAGTTCATCAATCAACCCAAGCCCAAATGGAAGAGCAAGTGAAGGAACAGGCTCAACAGCAAGCTCA
>TARA_R110002050_G_scaffold205780_3_pt1 | contig 29706 bp, 20 predicted proteins | sample TARA_R110002050 | Tara Oceans TARA_R110002050 (sample SAMEA4396988) | marine metagenome | biome: Polar Biome; feature: [DCM] deep chlorophyll maximum layer (ENVO:01000326); material: water (ENVO:00002006), including particulate matter (ENVO:01000060) such as... | depth 25 m
GCAGTATTTGCAACTTCAATTATTTTTGGTAAGTCTTGGAGCTCTATCAAAGTTTGAATGCTTCTATTGAAATCTACTGCTTTAGGATTGCTTTGATAATATATTAAATCATAGTGAATTTGCCGAATTAAGGAAATTACACCCATTAAAGAAGTGGGGTAACTTTGCTTAGACAATCCTTTACTCAACGAATAATGCAATGCTGCTTCAGCTGAGAGAATTTGCTGGTCATCCTCCATTTCTCCTAGCGTTGCGAATGTAGATGAACCACGAATTATTCCATCTTGTTGATGTGTTAAAACAGCTCCAAAACCCATTTTTCGCAACTTTTCTGCTGCTTTTTCATCTGGTTTAAATAAATCGATGGCTTTAACTTCAGGCTTTACTGCTTCATTCCAATAATACTGTCCGGGTTTATTGCTTTCTAGTTGCGGTTGATCGCCCTTACTTTCATTTTGATATTTTTCAATCCCATATTGCGAGTATAAATCAATAAATGATGGATAGATAAATTTATCTGTTGCATCAATGATGACCGTGTTTGCGGGAATTGAAACATCGTTGCCAACCGCTTCAATTCGATTGTTTCTGATTAATAAAGTTGCGTTTTTTTTAATTTCCCCTGGCTTTACAACAATGGTTGCATTGGTAAAAGCAGTATAATGGTCTCGAATATCTTTGCTGCCATTTTGGGGTTTCCAGCTTTGAGCAATTAGGCTAAATGGAAGTAATAGGAAAAAGAAAATACGGTAGTTGAGCATCTAAAAAAGAAAATTTAAAATTAAGAAATCCAGCTTGAATGACTTAAGCTGCGGATTAATTAACTTTACAAAAAATAGAAAAAATGTATACTGGACTTTTACACCTTCATAACCTTTTGCGATACGTAGTGGTTATTTTACTTATTATCAATGTGGTAAAATCATTCATAGGATGGTTAGGAAAAAAAGACTACACCGCAGGCGATAATAAACTTTCATTATTTCTTTTAATATCCGTTCACCTACAATTAGTAATTGGCTTGGTCTTATATTTCATAAGCCCTGTGGTAGAGGTTGCTCTGACCGATATGTCAGCTAGCATGAAAAATCCTGTTCTTCGCTTTTGGGCAGTAGAGCATATTTTAGCCATGGTTTTAGGGATTTTCATCATCACTTTGGGTAGAATTATGGCCAAAAAATCAAATGATGGTGTAATTAAATTTAGACGTCAAGCTATCTTTTTTGTGTTGGGAATGATTTTAATATTTTCATCCATCCCGTGGCCTTGGTCAGCGGTAGCTAGACCTTGGTTTTAATATGACAGAAGTCCTAAACAACATACCAGAAAAAGCAGTGTTGGTGGGTGTAATTACTCAAAGCCAATCTGAAACACAAGTCAAAGAATACCTTGACGAACTTGCGTTTTTAGCAGAAACTGCCGGGGCTGAAACGGTTAAAATTTTCACTCAAAAATTAGCTACCAGTCATCCAAAAACATTTGTTGGACCTGGCAAATTGGAAGAAATCAGTCAATATGTTATTAAAAATGAAATTGGGCTGATCATTTTCGATGACGAATTAAGTCCTTCTCAAACTAGAAACATTGAGAATGCTTTCAAAGAAATAAAAATACTGGATCGCAGTAAACTAATCTTAGACATTTTCGCAAAACGCGCAAGAACAGCAGCTGCAAAAACACAAGTTGAATTGGCGCAATATGAGTATTTGTTGCCAAGATTAACCAGAATGTGGACGCACCTTTCTCGTCAAAAAGGGGGAATTGGAATGCGGGGTCCTGGAGAAACTGAAATTGAAACCGACCGTAGAATTATTCGCGATAAGATTTCACTGCTAAAAAGCAAGTTGGAAAAAATCGATAAACAAAAAGCCACTCAACGCAAGGGGCGCCAACAAATGATTCGAGCGGCTTTGGTCGGTTACACCAATGTTGGAAAATCTACTTTGATGAATTTGCTTTCAAAGTCTGATGTTTTTGCTGAAAATAAGTTGTTTGCCACCTTAGATACCACCGTTAGAAAAATTGTAGTGGGCAACCTTCCTTTTCTTTTGTCTGACACGGTTGGATTTATTCGAAAGCTACCCCATCACCTAGTTGATTCATTTAAATCAACATTGGACGAAGTTCGAGAAGCGGATATTTTGTTGCATGTAGTTGATATTTCTCATCCCAATTTTGAAGAACAAATTCAAACGGTGAACGAAACCCTTCAAGAACTGAAAGCGGGAGACAAGCCTACAATCATGATTTTCAACAAAATTGACGCTTACACGCACATTGAAAAAGAGGAAGATGATTTGAGTCCTGAAACAAGGGAAAACCTTAGCTTGGAAGATTTAAAGGAAAGCTACATGGCTAGAGAAAACTACCCAAGTATTTTTATTTCAGCTGAAAAGCGAATCAACTATGAGGAACTAAGGGATTTACTCTATGAGCACATTAAAAATTTGCATTTAGAAATTTACCCTCATCGATTGCTGTATTGATTTCTTAAGTCTAAATCTTCCTAGAAATTATATTGCAGATTCTTTTCTAAGTCAAGAAAAAGGGCTACATTTGCGTTCTCAAAAAAAGCAATAGATTCCTATACGATATATTGCGGGGTGGAGCAGTTGGTAGCTCGTCGGGCTCATAACCCGAAGGTCGCACGTTCGAGTCGTGTCCCCGCTACTTTAAAGCCGCAAATTGCGGCTTTTTTTATGGAACACGTTACCTACATACTTTATTCTGACAAGCACCAAAAAATCATACTTAAGGCACTTTAGTAATCTTATTTAATGATTCAAATCACCCAACAATTGCTCAGTCAACAAGCTCATCCCTCCCACCGCAGAAGCATTAATCAAGGTCCATTTTTTATTCATTTCAAATTCTTGTGCTTTTGGGTCAATTAAGTAGCAAGATGTATGATCTGGCAAAAAGTGAAGCAAACTTGCTGCGGGATACACATTTAAAGAAGTTCCAATTACAATAAAGCAATCAGCAGCTTGAACCAGATTCATGGCTTCTACCATTTTAGGCACTTCTTCTCCAAACCAAACAACGTGAGGCCTTAATTGATGCCCCTTTTCAGATAAATCCCCTAAATTCAACTCTGGTTTAGTCCATTCATAAATCAACATAGGATTTTTTTCACATTGCACTTTCATAAGCTCACCATGAAGATGAACCACATTTGTAGAGCCTGCTTTTTCGTGTAAATCGTCAATGTTTTGAGTAATCACAGTTACTTCGTATTTGCTTTCCAATTCAGCAATTAATTGATGTGCTTTGTTGGGTTGTGCAGTAATTAGCTGCTTGCGTCGTTCATTATAGAATCGAAGAACTAACTCTGGGTCTGATAGCCAAGCCTGTGGTGTGGCTACTTTCGAAACATCGTGGTTTTCCCAAAGACCTCCATTGTCGCGAAAAGTTTTTAAGCCACTTTCAGCACTCATTCCCGCTCCACTAAAAATAATTAGCTGTGATTTTTTTGAAATCATTTTCGATTAAAACTTTAACTATTCCGTTTTCAGATTGCTTACTTTTATCGGCCTATAAAAATAAGTATTATGGCTGACTCAAGAAGACAATTAGAGGCGTTAGATTACCATTCTGAAGGAAAACCGGGTAAAATTGAGATTCGTCCGACCAAACCACACAGCACCCAAAGAGACTTGGCATTGGCTTATTCTCCAGGTGTTGCCGAGCCTTGTATCAAAATCTCTGAAGACAAAGATTTGGCTTATAAATACACTGCCAAAGGAAATTTAGTCGCCGTTATTTCTAACGGAACTGCTGTGCTCGGCTTAGGAGACATTGGACCGGATGCTTCCAAACCTGTAATGGAAGGAAAAGCGTTGTTGTTTAAAATTTTTGCAGACATCGATGTATTTGATATTGAAGTTGATTGCAGTGATGTAGATAGTTTTGTGAATACTGTGAAAGCAATTGCTCCAACTTTTGGAGGAATTAATTTAGAAGATATAAAAGCGCCTGAGTGTTTTGAAATTGAAGAACGATTGAGAAATGAGTTGAACATTCCTGTGATGCACGATGATCAACATGGAACGGCCATTATTTCTTCAGCTGCCTTACTAAATGCATTAGAATTAGCACAAAAGAAGATAGGAAAGGTAAAAATCCTCATCAACGGAGCTGGTGCCGCAGCCATGGCTTGTGCTAAACTTTATGTCTCACTTGGTGCAAAAAAAGAAAACATCATCATGTGTGATAGTCGTGGAGTAATCCGAAAAGACCGAAATGATTTATCGCAGTCAAAAGCAGAGTTTGCAACTTCAAAAGATTTTCATGGTTTAGAAGATTCCATCAAAGATGCAGATGTTTTTCTTGGGCTTTCAAAAGGGAATATTTTGAGTAATAAAATGGTGTTGAGCATGGCTGATAATCCAATTGTTTTTGCACTAGCCAATCCTGATCCTGAAATACCGTACCATGAAGCCATGAGTGTGAGAGACGACATTATTATGGCAACCGGTCGTTCTGATCATCCTAATCAGGTCAACAATGTTTTGGGGTTTCCTTATATTTTTCGAGGTGCCTTAGATGTTAGAGCAACTTCAATCAACGAAGCGATGAAGTTGGCTGCCGTTAAAGCAATTGCTAAAATCGCCAAAGAACCTGTTCCCGAAGAAGTAAACGAAGCATACGGTTCAAGAAATTTATCATTTGGAAGGGATTTTATCATTCCAAAACCAATGGATCCACGTTTGTTAATGGCAATCGCTCCTGCAGTTGCCAAAGCAGCAATTCAGTCAGGCGTGGCACAAGTTATTATTGAAGATTGGGGACAATACAAATTAGAGTTAAGCAACCGACTCGGACTTGACAATAAATTGGTTCGAAACATTACTGAACGCGCAAAAAGACGCTTGCAAAAAGTGGTTTTCAGTGAAGCGGATAACTACAAGGTTTTAAAAGCAGCGCAAATAGTTAAAGATGAAAGTATTGCGATACCAATTTTACTAGGAAATAAGGCAAAAATTAATGCTTTGATCCAAGAGAATAAATTGGAATTAGAAGGAGTTGAAATTATTGATCCAAAAGATGCAGCACTAAGAGAAAAGCGCTATGAATATGGAGATGTATTCTTTAAGAAAAGACAACGCAGAGGATTAACGGCTTTTGAGGCAAGGCAAAAAATGAGGGAAAGAAATCATTTTGGTGCTATGATGCTCGAACAAGGAGAAGCCGATGCATTTATCAGTGGAATTACAAGAAACTATCCAGAAACCATTCGTCCCGCGCTTCAGATTATTGGAACTCAGAAAGGAGTCAACCGAATAGTTGGGATGTATATTTTAATCACCAAAACAGGTCCAATATTCTTTGCTGATACCACCATAAATGTGAATCCAAGCGCACAAGATTTGGCAGATATAGCGATTTTAACGGCTAAATCCGTTGAGCGATTGAAAGTGAAACCCAGAATAGCCATGCTCTCTTTTGCCAATTTTGGTTCAACCGAATTTGATGAATCGAAAAAAGTGGCTGATGCAGTTAAAATTCTTCATCAGACTCACCCTGAACTTATTGTTGATGGTGAATTACAAGCAAATTTTGCATTAAACAAAGAAGCGATGAGAGAGAATTTTCCTTTCTCTAAGCTCGTTAACAAAAAAGTGAATGTTCTAATTTTCCCAAACCTTTCGGCGGGGAACATCGCTTATAAATTAGTTCAAGAAATTGGAGAGATTGAAGCAATTGGCCCAATCTTGCTTGGCTTGAAAAAGCCGGTTCACATTCTTCAGTTGGGCAGTAGTGTCCGAGAAATTGTAAACATGGTAACCATTGCGGCAGCTGATGCCCAAACTAGAAAACGCGTATAATGATAGCACATCTAAATGGAAAATTAGTTGAGAAATCTCCCACTCATGTTGTGCTTGAGTGCAACGGAGTTGGATATTTAGTGCATATTTCTTTAAATACCTATTCTCAAATAGGTTCAAATGAAAATTGCAAACTACTCACTGAGATGATTGTGAGAGAAGATGCCCAGCTTCTGTATGGTTTTATCAACTCTGTAGAAAAGCGCTTGTTCCAACTTTTAGTGAGTGTTTCAGGCATTGGTCCAGCTACAGCTATTTTGGTTTTATCTTCAGCAGAAGCCAATGAAATCCACGATGCTATATTAAGTGGAGATGCAGCCTGGTTTAAAAATGTAAAAGGTATTGGTCCAAAATCGGCTCAGCGAATTATTCTAGAATTAAAAGATAAAGTAAGCAAAGAAAATATTCATTCAGATTTTTCTTCAACAATAGACAATACTATAAGAAATGAAGCGTTATCGGCACTGGTAAATTTAGGTTTTGTTAAGAATCAAGCAGAAAAGTTAGTTCAAAAAGTCCTAAAAGAAAATAGCGATTACCAAGTGGAAGACGTAATTAAATATGCCTTAAAGAACTTATAGAAATCAAAAGACAGGTTGAAGTTAAAATTAAACAACTTAGGCAAACTTGGCTTTTCAGTGGGTTTGACGACGATTTTTGTCAGTTCTCTCTCCGGATTTAGCCCTATCGAGCTACCTGAAAAAGGTAGCTTCGGTCTTTTATATGCCATACCCGATTCAACCGAAAAAGATTCTAACGACATTGAGTTGATTTATCCCTTTCAAGATAAAAGCAATGAAGGTTTGAACGAAAAAGAAAGTCCGCTTTTTTTATCTGATCCTTCCAATGTGAAAAAAGAATTTGAGTACGATCCCGAAACCGGACAGTATAACTACCGTCAAAAAATGGGTGAACGAGATTTTCGAAACCCGACTTATATGACTCTGGATGAATACTTGGAGTATGACATGGAAAAAAGTCAAAAAGACTTTTGGAATCAAAAAGGAAATGCTCAAACACTAAATGAAACAGAAGGATTTCGACCTCAAATTAATGTAAAAGGAGAATTATTCGACCGAATTTTTGGGGGAAATGTCATCGATATCCGACCTCAAGGATCTGCAGAATTATCCTTTGGAATAAATACTTCTAAAAGAGAGAACCCTATTCTTCCTGAAAGACAAAGAAAAACGACTGTTTTTGACTTTAATCAAAAAATTCAGTTGAACGTGATTGGAAATATTGGAGAGAAAATGAGAATTCAAACCAACTACAACACTGAAGCTACTTTTGATTTTGAAAATCAGACCAAGTTGGAATATACCGGTTATGAAGATGAAATTATTCAAAAAATTGAAGCTGGAAACGTTGCACTTCCACTGCAAAGTAGTTTAATAACGGGTAGTCAAACACTTTTTGGAGTGAAGACAGAACTTCAGTTTGGCCGATTAAGGGTTACTACTGTTTTTTCTCAAGAAAAAGGAGAGAAAAAGGAAATCAATGTAAGTGGAGGAGCTCAGGTTCAAGAATTTGAGAAATCAGCAGCCCAATATGAAGAAAACCGTCACTTTTTCTTATCTCACTTATTTAGAGAAGAGTATGAGAAAAACTTATCTAGTCCTCCACGAATTACATCTAGAATAAACATTACAGCAGTTGAAGTATACATTACCAATACTCAGGCTGCTTTCAATAATACAAGAAATGTTTTAGGGTTTATTGACTTAGGAAATGATCGTCGGGTTTACAATACAAATGCAGTTCAAGTAAATGCAGGTGCAAGAGTTGCAGACAATGGTTCCAACAACCTTTATGCAAACCTAACAGGAGGATTTCCAAATGCGCAGCAAATTAGAAATTTTAATAATTCTGACCAAGTATTGCAGAGCCAAGGTTTAGAAAGTGGCAGCGATTATGAAAGACTTGAAAATGCCATTTTACTTTCTCCAAACGAGTATACGCTTAATCCACAACTAGGATATATTTCGCTAAATAGAACGCTAAATCCTCAAGATGTTTTGGCAGTTGCTTATCGGTATACATACAATGGTCAAGTTTATCAGGTTGGTGATTTATCCGTTGATGGAGTTGATGGTCAGCAAGCATTGTACCTCAAATTACTTAAGGGAACAATTATCAACCCAAGTCTTCCTAGCTGGGATTTGATGATGAAAAATGTTTATTCTCTAGATGCATTTAACATTGGTCCAAATAATTTTGAATTTCAAATTTGGTATTTAAATGGTGAAACAGGCGTAGAAATTCCCTATTTTCCTGAAGGAAACAAAGCCAACACTCCCTTAATTAGCGTTTTAGGTCTTGATAGAATTAGTGTAGTAAACGATCCTCAACCAGATGGAGTTTTTGATTTTATTCCAAACTTGACCATCAACCCTCAAAATGGTAAAATTTATTTTCCTGTGCTTGAACCATTTGGAAGCTATCTTAGAAGTCAGTTTGCCGATCAAAGCATAGCCAATAAATACGCGTTTGATTCCTTATACACCACTACTCAAGCGCTTGCTGTTCAGGATGTTGATCGAAATCGGTTTTCATTTAAGGGCCGTTATGAATCAACTTCAAGTTCGGAAATATCGCTCAACTCTTTTAATATTCCAGAAGGTTCAGTTAACGTGACAGCAGGTGGTGCACAACTTGTCGAAAACACTGATTATACTGTTGATTATAATCTAGGGCGTGTTAAGATTCTCAACGAAGGTGTACTGGCATCTGGCCAACCAATAAAAGTTACTTTAGGTAGTAACTCACTATTCAACATTCAGACTAAAACGCTCATGGGCTCACGTTTTGATTACAGAGTCTCTGAAGATATAAATGTTGGTGGAACGATATTAAATTTAACAGAGCGCCCACTTACTCGGAAAATTAATATTGGTGATGAGCCTATTTCTAATACCATTGCTGGAATAGATGGCTCCTTAAGAAAAGAAGCTCCTATCATTACTCAACTTGCCAATTTTTTGCCCTTTTACAGCTCCAATGCAAAGTCAACAGTAACTGTAACTGCTGAAGCAGCAAAACTTTTCCCTGGAAACTCAAGAGCAATTACTAAGGAAGGAATTGCTTACATTGATGATTTTGAGGGTAGTCAAACCATATTTGATGTTCGGTCTGCATTCGCATGGAAGTTAGCAAGTACTCCACAAGGGCAAGAAGATTTATTTCCAGAGGGAAACCTCAACAATAATTTAGCCTATGGTTTCAATAGAGCAAATTTAGCTTGGTATACCATTGATCCGTTATTTTTTAGAAATGATGCGCGAACCCCTAATCACATTCGAAATTCTCCTAGTCAGTCAAACAACTTCTCTAGAGAAATAATTGAAACAGAAGTTTTCCCAAATAAAGATCCTGAGCCTGGCTTAATTAATAACTTACCTACATTAGATTTAGCATTTTATCCAAATGAAAGAGGACCCTATAACTACGAAACTGTAGGCAGTGGATTTTCTTCGGGATTAAATAGAGATGGGTCCTTAAGCAATCCTCAATCAAGATGGGGTGGGATTATGCGTGAGATACTTTCTAGTGACTTTGAAGCATCCAATGTTGAATTTATTCAATTTTGGATCATGGATCCCTTTAACGAACAAGATGGGAATCCTAATCATGATGGAGGAAATCTCTATTTTAATATTGGATCAATTTCTGAAGACATTCTAAAAGATTCAAGAAAAAGTTTTGAAAATGGCTTACCTATTGACGATTCAGATTTAAATACTGAAACTACTGCTTGGGGTAGAGTATCAACTACTCAATCTGTTGTAAATGCTTTCAATAATGATCCCGCAGTAAGAGCCTTTCAAGATGTTGGACTAGACGGAATAGACTCAGATAGAGAGGAAGAATTTTTTTCAAATTATTTAGATACTCTAAGTGCTATATTAGACCCATCTGTATTACCTAATTTTATTGACGATCCATCCAATGACGATTACCACTATTACAGAGGAAGTGATTACGATCAACAAGAACTTTCAATTTTAGAACGCTACAAAAGATTTAATGGTCATGAAGGAAATTCTCCAACAGGGGAACAATCTCCTGAACCCTACCCAACAGCTGCTACTACAATCCCTGATGTTGAAGATATCAACCAAAACTTCAACCTAGACCGAACTGAAAGTTATTACCAATATCGCGTTGAACTTAGCCCTGAAATGCTCCAACCTGAAAATGTCGGAAATAATTTTATTACAGACGTAATCAGAACTTCTCAGAGAGTCAATGGAGAGCTTAAGGAAGTTAATTGGTATCAATTTAAAATTCCAATCAGACAACCTGAAAAAAGAGTAGGAGAAATTCGAGATTTTAAATCTATTCGATTTATGCGAATGTTTTTGAAAGGCTTCAACGAACAAGTAATTGTTCGATTTGCTCGATTAGGATTCGTTAGAGGTGAGTGGAGGAACTTTTTAGGAGAAGAGGGTTCTACGGGAGATACTCACGGATTTGAACCAGGATCAACAGTTTTTAATATTGGTGCCGTTAACCTTGAAGAAAATGCAAACAGGGTTCCAATTAACTATACAATTCCTCCTGATATTGACAGGGAAATTGATTTTGGAACAACCAATTTGAGACAATTAAATGAGCAGTCACTTTCTCTTGAGGTATGCGATTTACAAGACGGGTTTAGTAAGTTTGCATTCCGCTCAATGAATCTTGATGTTCGCCAATATGGCAAATTAAAAATGTTTGCACATGCTGAAGCAGGTGATGATGGTAGTGTTTTGAATGACAATGATGTTTCAGTAGTAATTCGACTGGGAACAGATTTTCAAAATAACTATTATGAATATGAAGTCCCTTTGGCAGTTACTTTTCCAGGGCAAAATTTGCCAGATCAAGTTTGGCCTGAATCAAATGAAATTGACCTGCCTTTTGACAGATTAGTTAATGTAAAGCAAAATAGAAACCGACTGAGCATAACACCTGGAAACGGTGTTTCTATTACCAGAACATTTGAAGCGCAAGATGGAAAAAACATTATTCGGGTAAAAGGAAACCCGAATTTAGGAGAAATTCGTGTCATTATGATTGGTGTAAAAAACCCAAAAGCCGGACCGGGAAATCTCAATGATGACGGTCAACCTAAATGCGCGGAAGTGTGGGTCAATGAATTGCGACTTTCTGACTTTAACAACAAAGGAGGATGGGCCGCTACAGCTCGAATGACGGCTCAAATAGCAGATTTAGGGAGTGTTAATTTATCGGGTACGTATAGTACGCCTGGATGGGGAAGTCTAGAACAAAAATTAAATGAAAGGCAAAGAGAAACCAGACAACAATATGATTTAGCAGCAAGTTTAGATCTTGCAAAACTTCTACCTGAAGGAGCTAACGTCAGTATACCGATGTATTATTCCGTTTCTGAAAGTGTTATTCGCCCTCAATTTAACCCCCTAGACCCAGATATTGAACTTCAAGAACTTCTGAGTTCTAATGAACTCACAACTGAATATAAAGACAGTATCAGAAAAATTACAGATGACTATACACTAAGAAGAAGTATTAACTTTACTAACGTAAGAAAGCTGCCTGGACCTAATAAAACCAAACAAAACTTTTATGATGTTGAAAATTTTTCATTTACGTATGCCTATTCAGAAATATTTAATAGAAGTATTAATATAAAAACAGATCGTTTAAAAACTTATAGAGGTGCAATCAATTACAACTTTACTGGGAAAGAAAAGAGCGTAGAACCATTCAAAAAAGTTCAGTTTTTTCAAGCCAACAAAGCATTTCAGTTAATCCAAGACATCAACTTCAACTTTGTCCCATCGCAAGTTAGTATTCAAAATTCATTTGATAGAACGTATCATGAAAGGCAAGCAAGAAATATTACTTCTGGAATAGGTGGTGGATTTGTATTTGAGTCACCACCGTTCCACCAAAAATCATTTAACTGGTCAAGGATGTATTCATTGCGTCATCGTTTTACAAAATCCTTAACTTTTAACTTTAGTGCCAATAATCGCTCTTTAATTAATGAACCACAAGGACAAATCAATCCCGATGACGATACTTTTTTTGGAGAATTCAACAATGAAATTTGGAACAACATTAGTCGCTTTGGTGATAACACCAATTATAACCACAATTTTGATTTTAGTTATAATTTACCCTTAAATAAAATTCCTGTTTTGGACTTTATTAATGCAAGTTCACGCTACTCTGCAACCTATTCATGGGATGTTATAGGAAATCCAAGAGACAGTGTTTCTTTAGGAAGTAGGATTCAAAATTCAGCAACACTTAGTCTACAAGGAACTGTTAATATGGATATGCTTTACAATAAGTTTCAATATGTCCAAGACCTAAAAAACCCAAACATTGATAACCGCTATACCTATAAGGAGGATATTGATAAAAAGAAGAAAAAAGAGAGAAAAGAAAAGAAAAAAGAAGAGAAAAGAAAAAAGAAAGAGGAGAAAAAGAAAACTGGTGAAGCTTCTGAAAACGAAGTAGAAGAAACTAACCGTGATCCTAAAAAAGAATCTACTAAAAATACAGCGCAAGCTAAAAAGGTTGATGAAAAACTAACAAATAAGAGGGAAGAAGAAAAGGAGCCAGATACTACAAAACAGAAAAAATTCTTTGTGAAGCGTTACTTAATGGACAATGTAATCTGGTCGATTATGAGTGTTAAAACTATTTCTGCAAATTACTCAGAAACACAAGGCACCATTTTACCAAACTATAATCAAAACTCTGAATTGTTGGGAATGTCAAATAACTTCAATGCTCCAGGTATTGACTTTGTTTCAGGAATTCAAGAAGAAGGAGAAACTTTTTTAAATAGGGCAAGAGATAATGAATGGCTGGTTGACGGAATATTTGTTAGTGGGGATTTTCAAAAAACCTATAGTAAGAACTATAGCATAAGAGCAACCATTCGCCCAATAGACGGACTTCGGATTCAATTAACAGCAAATAAATCAGTAAGTGAAAATGTTAGTCGTTTTTTCTTTTTTGATGACGACATTGATTCCTTAACGGGAGAATTTATTGGGTATAATTTTGATGCTCCTCCTATTGTTAGTGGAAATTTTAGCATGTCATTCTTAAGCTTTAATACTACCTTTAAAGACATCGATGAGAAAAATTTTGAAAATGAAACCTTTACTACGTTTAGAGAAAATAGAGCAATCATTTCAAGAAGGTTACAAGAAACAAATGTCAACTCAAGAGGATTTGCTCAAGATTCACTTGGTGGCGAATATGCCGATGGATTTGGAAGTACTTCACAACAAGTTTTGCTTTATTCCTTTCTTTCTGCCTATTCAGGTGAAGAGGCAAGCCGCTTTTCTATTGCGAATTTCACAAAGTTAATTCCTAAACCCAACTGGAACATTACGTATGATGGACTTTCAAAATTACCCTTCTTTAAAAAATACTTCAAAAGCATTACGTTGGGACACGCCTATCGTTCAACTTTTAGTGTAGGTTCATATACAAGAAATCAAGTTTTTGGAGTAGATGAAAATAATGGTGATCCGAATGTTCGTGACAACAACAATAACTTTATAACTGAACGACAACTTTCTAATGTAAGTATTTCAGAAAGTTTTAGTCCGCTTCTAAACATTGACATGACTTGGAATAATAGCTTAATCACTCGGGTTGAATTTAGAAGAGATCGAAACATTTCACTTGCTTTTGCCAATAATCAGATTACAGAAATACTAGGCCTAGAATACATAATTGGACTTGGTTATCGAATTGCAGATTTCGTTTTGCCTTTTAGAATTAACAATGTTCAAAAATCCAGTGATTTAGATTTGCGTGCAGATATTTCGCTCCGAGATAACCAAACAATTATTAGACGTATAGTTGAAAATAGAAATGAATTAACTGCAGGACAGCGAATTTTCTCTATCAAATTCACTGCTGATTATCGCTTTAGTAGAAAATTGAATTTTAGTTTTTACTATGACAGAGTTGCAAACACACCTAGAATATCCTCTTCCTTTCCAACTGCAAATACAACAACAGGATTTAGAATAAGATTTTCGCTCGCACAGTAGTTTTGTCCATTCAGATTGAATAATTTTATCGCATTAAAAAACTATAATGATATGAACGTTCCAGCGAATTTAAAATACACCTCTGATCACGAATGGATTAAATTAGATGGCGATATTGCCACTATAGGAATAACTGATTTTGCCCAAGGAGAACTAGGCGATGTTGTTTATGTAGAGATTGAAACCGAAGGAGATACACTTGAGAAAGGAGCTGTCTTTGGCACTGTTGAAGCTGTTAAAACTGTTTCAGATTTGTTTATGCCAGTGAATGGTGAAGTGGTTGAAGTAAATGCTAAAATTGAATCTACTCCAGAATCTGTAAATGATGACCCTTATGGCGAAGGTTGGTTGATTAAGATAAAAGTTGCTGACGTAACAGAAGTAGATGCTTTACTTTCTGCTGAAGCATATCAATCCGAAATCGCTTAGATTGAAGTATCTTGGGTGGTTACCTTTGATCATTTGGGTGTGTATTATATTGGGCTTGAGTTTTAGTTCATTCGATCAAGCTGCAAAGTATGATATCCCCGGAATTGATAAAGTAGCTCACTTTGGGATGTTTTTTGTTTTGGCTCTTCTCGCGATTATCCAAGTTAAACGTAAACGACTCACAATTTTAAATGTAGTGGTGTTTTCAATTTTCTTGGCAGCTATAACAGAATTAGTTCAACACTTCTTTATTGACAACAGACATGGCAATTGGTTAGATTTTCTTTCCAATTTAGCAGGTCTAGGAAGTGGAATTTTTTTAATGCAACACAAAATAAAAACTTAACTATTCGGTTAAATTAGGAACTGGAAAAAGTATATAAATATTATTACCTTAGCTTTCTATAAATACACTAATTATGGAACCAAAAAAGAATCCAAAAGCAGAACTCGAAAATAAGCGCGGTTTATACTTTTTAATAGGATTGACAGTAGTTTTAGCTGTTGTACTTGCTGCATTTGAGTGGAAAACTTATGAAAAAACAGCTAGCTCTTTAGGTGTGTTGACTATTGATAATATGGAAGATGAAATGATTCCTATTACCGAACAGAATCAACCGCCTCCTCCACCACCTCCTCCACCACCACAAGAAATTATTGAGATTGTGGAAGATGATACGGAGATTGAAGAAGAAATCGAGATAGCAGATTCTGAAGCCGATATGAATACAGAAATTTTTGAGCAACCCGCTGAAGTATTTGACGAGCCTGAAATCTTTACTATTGTTGAGGACATGCCTATTTTTCCTGGTTGTGAAAATAAAGGTTCTAAAGAAGAAATTAAGCAGTGTACTGATAATGAAATCTACCGTTTCATAGCAGAAAACACCAAATATCCTGCAATGGCTAGAGATGCAGGAATAAGTGGAACTGTTTACATGCGTTACTTAATTGACGAAAAAGGTGAGGTTAAAAACGTTGAAGTTCTTAGAGGTGTTTCAGGTGGAAAAGCATTAGATAACGAAGCAGAACGAGTTATTAAAATGATTCCTAAAATGAAACCTGGAAAACAAAGAGGAAAGCCGGTTCGTGTTCAATACACCGTTCCTGTTAAGTTCAATCTTAAATAAAAAGAAAAGGTATTACAAAAAAAGCCTGCTTGAAATTTCAAGCAGGCTTTTTTTATGCTGTTAAGCTCTATTATTTTACTAATCTCTAATCTTCTTCTGGAGCTGAAAATTTAAAAGTGTCCATGAATTTAGTCGTGCAATTTCCTTCCTTAAAAGTTTCATCTTGCATTAGCTGCTGGTGAAAAGGAATAGTTGTTTTAATTCCTTCGATCACGTACTCACTTAATGCCCGATCCATCTTTTTAATGGCTTCTTCACGTGTTTGAGCAACCGTAATCAATTTTGCAATCATCGAATCATAATAAGGAGGAATTACGTAGCCTGCATAAGCATGGGTATCAACTCGAACTCCGTGTCCTCCGGGAGAATGATACGTAGTGATTGCTCCTGGACTCGGTCTAAAATCATTAAATGGATCTTCTGCATTTATCCTACATTGAATGGCGTGCATTTGTGGATAATAATTCTTTCCTGAAATTTTATAGCCCGCTGCAATTTTAATTTGCTCTTTAATCAAGTCAAAGTTTATTACTTCTTCTGTAATGGTATGCTCAACTTGTATTCGGGTATTCATTTCCATGAAATAAAAATTTCGGTTTTTATCTACTAAAAACTCTACCGTTCCAACTCCTTCATACTTTACAGCTTCTGCAGCTTTAATAGCGGCTTTTCCCATGGCATCTCTCAATTCATCAGTCATGAAAGGAGAAGGTGTTTCTTCAACCAACTTTTGGTGCCTTCTCTGAATAGAACAATCACGTTCTGAAAGGTGACAGTAATTTCCAAACTGATCTCCTGCAATCTGAATCTCAATGTGACGAGGCTCTTCAATGAATTTTTCCATGTACATGCCATCATTTCCGAAGGCAGCAGCTGCTTCCTTTCTTGCACTTTCCCATGCAGCTTCTAATTGGTCTTCAGATTTTATAATCCGCATTCCTTTCCCACCACCTCCAGCAGTAGCTTTCATCATTACAGGATAACCAACTTCTTTAGCTGATTTTTTAGCGTGAGTAAGATCTTTTAAAAGTCCTTCTGAACCGGGAACTGTTGGAACTCCTGCTTTAATCATTGTTGATTTAGCAGAGGACTTATCTCCCATTCCATCAATCATATCAGGTGATGCACCAATAAATTTGATGCCATGCTCATCACAAATTTTTGAAAATTTTGCGTTTTCAGACAAAAACCCATAGCCAGGGTGAATTGCATCAGCATTGGTAATCTCAGCAGCTGACATGATGCTGGAAATTTTTAAATATGATTCACTACTCGCCGGAGGTCCAATACAAACAGCTTCATCTGCAAAACGAACATGAAGGCTATCTGCATCTGCCGTAGAATAAACAGCAACTGTTTTTATTCCCATTTCTTTACAAGTGCGTATCACCCGCAAAGCTATCTCACCTCTATTGGCAATTAATACTTTTTTAAACATAATATTTTTTTTGAGTGAAAAAGAAATAGAAAATTATGCAGTTGGCTCTACCAAAAATAAAACTTGATCGTATTCAACAGGGCATGAATCTTCTGCCAACACTTTTACAATTTTCCCACTCACTTCGCTCTCTATTTCATTGAATAACTTCATGGCTTCTATTACACAAACAACATCGCCTTTTTTAATTATGTCTCCAACTTTTACAAATTCAGGTTTGTCAGGTGTTGGTTTTCTGTAAAAAGTTCCAATCATAGGAGATTTTACCTCGATGTAATTTGCTTGAGCCTCTTCTTCAACTTTTTTAGCTGCTTCAGCCGCTTGATTTGCTGTTGGTGCAGGTGCAGAAAAAGGCATCGCTTGCTGAACAGGCATTTGAGCCGGCATCATTTGAGTTACAACTTGTGTTGGTTCTTGACCTGAATAGCCTTCTGCTTTCCCTCTTTTGTATGGAGGTGTTTTGATATTAATTTTAAAATCCTTGTCTTCGATTTCAACTTCACTGACTCCAGATTTAGAAACGAATTTTATCAGTTCCTGAATATCACTTATTTTCATATTATATGCTGCTTTAGGTTTAAAGTATAAAGATAAAAATTAAATAGTAGATTTCAATAATTAGTTATCGTAAGCCCACTTCAAATATATAGACCCCCAAGTAAATCCTCCACCAAAAGCGGAAAGAATGAGGTTATCTCCTTTTTTTAGTTTTTTTTCCCACTCCCAAAGACACAAAGGAATTGTGCCATTAGTCGTATTTCCATAACGCTCAATATTCAACATAACTTTATCCTCACCAACACCCATTCTTTTAGCTGTAGCATCAATAATTCGTTTATTTGCTTGGTGTGGAACTAAATAATTTATGTCATCACTCACTAAATTATTTCGTTCCATTATTTCTGCTGACACTTCTGCCATATTGGTCACAGCAAATTTAAATACTGCCTGACCCTCTTGATAAACGTAATGTTCTTTTGCATCAACCGTTGCATGTGTTGGTGGCTTTACTGAACCGCCAGCTTTTTGGTGAAGGTGAACTCTTCCAGATCCATCGCTTTTCATAATGGTGTCAATAATTCCATTTCCTTCTTCACTTGGCTCCAACAATACTGCTCCACATCCATCTCCAAAAATAATGCATGTTGTTCGATCTTCGTAATCTATAATTGAAGACATTTTATCAGCACCAACAACAACAATTTTTTTATGCGCTCCAGATTCTATGAATTTTGATGCAGTTGTTAAAGCATATAAAAATCCTGAGCAAGCAGCCATCAAATCAAAGCCATAAGCATTTTTTGCTCCGATTTTATCCGTGATAATGTTAGCAGTCGCTGGAAAAGTCATATCAGGAGTGACTGTCGCACAGATTAATAAATCAATCTCCTCTGCCTTAATTCCTCTTTTTTCTAATAATTGATTTACGGCTTCAACGGCCATGTCTGAAGTTCCAAGTCCCTCACCTTTTAGAATTCTGCGTTCTTTAATTCCTGTTCGCGACATGATCCACTCGTCATTTGTATCAACTAAGGTTTCTAAAACCTTATTTGTTAATCGATATTCTGGTACATATCCCCCAACTGCGGTAATTGCTGCTCTAATTTTTGTCATTTTTTAGGTATTACTCTAATCAAAATTTATTTGAAAAAGCGAATATAGCCCTAATTCTTAAGACATCTCAAATTTTGTGATAAGGCTTTGAACTAGTTTATTAAATGCACAAAGAGGTGGCATATTTAATATACCACCTCTAAAAAGAATTTAATTTTTTAGGCTTGTTCTTTTTCCATTACTACTTTTCCTTTGTAGTAAAGTTTACCTTCGTACCAATGCGCTCTGTGAAAAAGGTGAGGCATACCGGTTGTAGAACAAGTAGCAATTGTTGGAACAGTTGCTTTGTAATGTGTTCTTCTTTTATCTCTTCTGGTTTTGGATATTTTCCTTTTAGGATGTGCCATGATGTATTATATTTAACCTTATTTATCTTTAAATTTAGAAAGTACTGCCCAACGGGGATCAACTTCTTGATTTTCGTCTTTTTTAGACAATTTCTTTAGCTTTTTTATTACTTCTTGATCGCAATCTTCTATTTTACTGTGCTTTACTTTAATTGGCATTAGCAAATTGATAAACTCATAAAGAATTTCATTCAAGTCTAATTCATACTCTCCGTGAGGTATAACCAATATTTCATCCGTTTCTTGAAACTGTGTTTCTCCAAACTTAACAATCAACTCCTCTTCTGAACTAGCAGGCAACACTATAGAAAGTAAACATCGATCACACGATGTATAAATCTCTCCATTTATATCAAACTTCAATTCAAAAAGATTGCTTTTTTTTAAAAAGTCAAGTTTCACTTGAAATAATCCATCTTTAATGATAGAAAATTCAAATTGACTGAAGAACGACGCATCTAGTTCAAAACTATACTGATGCAAACCCTCTTTTAATCCAACAAACGGTATTATCAAAGATTGATTATTTCCCATAGCTAAGGTAAAAAGAGGGGTGCAAATTTAAAAAAATAATCGAATCAAAACGACTTAACTTCTGCTTTTATTTATTTGCAAAACATCTTCATGCAATTCTTTCCATTCGCTTCGAGTCTTCACAATTTCAATTGCCTGATATAGAGCTGATCGAAGAGAAGATTCATCAGCAATTCCCTTTCCAGCAATATCAAAAGCAGTCCCATGATCGGGTGAAGTTCTTACAAATGATAAACCAGCTGTAAAGTTCACTCCACTTCTAAATGAAAGCATTTTTGCAGGAATCAAGCCTTGATCGTGATACATTGCTAAAATACCATCAAAGTTTTTGTAAGCAGCTGATGCAAAAAATCCATCAGCTGGATATGGCCCGAAAGCTAAAATATCTATTGTTTTTGCTTGCTGTATGGCAGGTAGAATAATGTCCTGCTCTTCTTTTCCCAATAAGCCTTGATCGCCTGCATGTGGATTTAAACCCAACAAAGCAATTTTTGGTTTTCGAATACCAAAATCTTCTTTCAAACTTCTGTTAAACAAACTTAACTTGCTGAGAATAGATTCTGTAGTAAGCTTTGCTTTTACATCTGAAAGTGGAATATGACCTGTAACTACACCAATTTTGGCATACTCGCTGATCATTAACATCAATGATTGATCAACTTTGTCTATTGATTGTAGGTATTCGGTATGTCCAGGAAAAGTAAAATTATCTGACTGAATGGTCTTTTTATTAATTGGAGCAGTAACAATGGCATCAATGCTTTCAGATTTCAATAATTCTATCGCTGCTTCTAAAGATTTCAAAGCATATGATCCAGCTTCATAGCTTTCTTTGCCAAATTCTACCTCAACTGCTTCATCCCAAACTTGTAAAACACTTGGAGATTTACCTTTCACATCTTCAATAGAATTTACATAACTTATATTCAAATCGTTGAAATGAAATGTTTTAGCAAGTGATTGAAACAATTGCTTAGAACCAAGAGCAACAGGCTGGCAAAGCTCACAAATTCGATTGTCAGAAAACAATTTTAAGACTAACTCTGGACCAATTCCGTTAAGATCTCCTACGGTGATTCCAATTCTAATTTTTGAAGAACTTCTCTTTGTCATAATCTCAAAATTCATTGTTTGAACAAGTAATGAATAAGTCTGTTTTCACTAGCACTTACACACAAATATCCGTAATTTTAATGCCACAAAACTAACACAATTTTAAGGGTTTTGCGCAGTTAACAGAATAGTATGAATAATACACAACTTTTAAAGAGGGCTTTGAACGGAGAGTTTCTTTCCGCAGAAGAAGGTCAGTACTTATTTGAAAATGCAGCTACAGCAGATTTGGCTCATATTGCCAACCAGCTTAAAATAGCCAAAAAAGGCAAGGAAGTAGTTACTTGGATCATTGACAGAAACGCAAATACTACAAATGTTTGTATTGCAAATTGCAAGTTTTGCAATTTCTTTAGAGTTCCTGGCCATAAAGAAGCATACATTACAACAATTGAACAGTATAAAGAAAAAATTGATGAGTTGATGCGCTACGGCGGTGAGCAATTACTCTTACAAGGTGGTCATCACCCTGATTTAGGCTTAAATTATTACTGCGATTTATTTAGTGAATTAAAATCTCTTTATCCAAATTTAAAACTCCACGCTTTAGGCCCACCAGAAATTGCACACATATGCAAAATTGAAGGACTGAGCCATACAGAAGTTTTACAAAAATTAAAAAAATCAGGCATGGACTCTTTGCCAGGAGCAGGTGCAGAAATTCTAAACGATCGAGTTAGACGTTTAATTTCTAAGGGAAAATGCACAGGGCAAGAATGGCTAGATGTGATGAGGGCAGCACATAAATTGAATATAACCACTTCTGCCACAATGATGTTTGGCCACATTGAAACCTTAGAAGAGCGTTTTGAGCATTTAGTTTGGCTGAGAGAAGTTCAAAGTGAAAAGCCTAAAGAATCTAAAGGATTTCTAGCTTTTATTCCTTGGCCATTTCAAGATGATGGCACGTTGTTAAACCGAGTAAAAGGAATTACTAATCAGGTTTCAGCCGATGAATACATCAGAATGATTGCAATTTCTAGAATAATGTTGCCAAATATTGAGAATATTCAAGCAAGTTGGTTAACAGTTGGAAAAGAAGTAGGTCAAATTTGCCTTCACTCTGGAGCAAATGATATGGGATCTATTATGATAGAAGAAAATGTGGTTTCTGTTGCAGGTGCGCCTCATAGATTCACTGCCGACGGGATACAAGATGCGATTAGAGAAGCCGGTTTTAAACCACAACTTAGAACTCAAGAATATGAGTACAGAGAATTACCCGAAAAGATTGAGCAACAAGTTATCACTTATTAGCGTCTAAAGTGTATGAAGATGAAATTTAGTCTTACTTTCATTCTCTCATTCTTGCTCCAGCAATTCTTATTTGCAACACATAATAAGGCTGGCGACATTACTTTTCGACATATTGTAGGCTTAACTTATGAAATCACGATTACTATTTTTGCAGATGCAGAAAGCCCTGCAATAAGTAGAAAAGAAATTTGGTTAAGTAGAGGCGACAATACGCCATTAGATACCATCCAAGTTTTAAGTGAAACCAGGTCCTCTAATAATTTAAAACGTATATGGAAAACTACACATACCTACCCGGGACCGGGTTCTTATCGTTTAAGAATAGAAGATCCAAATAGAAATGGAGGTGTAGATAATATTGTCAATTCTGTTAATGTTCCTTTTGTTCTTGAAACGGTTCTAAGAATTAGTCCATTTTTAAATCAATCAAATAATAGTCCTCTTCTTCGAAATGACCCTATAGACAATGCCTGTGCTGGTGTTACTTTCGTATACAATCCTGGAGCTTTTGATTTAGATGGTGATTCACTTGCTTACGAACTTGCTCCAAGTTTAGGAGTTGATGGCCAATTAGCTCCTGGCTACACTTTCCCCCCTGCATCAAATAGCTTAACCGTTAATCCTTTAAACGGAGATTTAATTTGGGATGTTCCAAATCAACTTGGTTTATACAATGTTGCTATTTTAATAAAAGAATATCGAAACAATGTTTTAATAAGCTCTGTATTAAGGGATTTACAAATAGGAGTTACTCCTGGTTGCGATAATCAACCTCCAATTATTTCTTCGCAAAACCTAGCTTGTGTGATTGCTGGCAAAACATTGAGTATTCCGATAATAGGATCAGATCAAAATGTAACAGACAGGGTAACAATAACTGCCACAGGAGAAGTTTTAGAACCCCCTATTAACAATAGAACAAATTTTAATACAGGACCAGTTGGTAATCCTACAAATGCATCGTTTTTATGGAATACAAACTGTACCGATGTTCGTAAAGACTTGTATAATCTTAGTCTTCGAGCGGAAGATAATGGGATTATTAGAGGCTCTATCAACCTAGTTAACTTTAAAACCATTGGAATTCGAGTTATTGCCCCTTCACCTGAAAATTTCACACTTAGTCCTATTGGTAATTCCATTGAGCTGTCATGGACAAATGGTAATTGTCAAAATGCTATTGGATATTACCTTTACAGGCGATTAGACTCCTCTGGATATATTTCAGATAGTTGTGATTCGGGTGTCCCTCAAGGAATTGGCTATGAAAAAATAACTACTATCATCAACACTAATACTACAAACTTTCTAGATGATAATAATGGACTTGGGCTCATCCCTGGTCAAACATATTGCTACCTCATTACTTCTTTCTTTGAAGACGGTGATGAAAGTATAGCATCAGTTGAAATTTGTGGTAAAGTACCAAAAATTGTTCCGGTTATTACAAATATCAGTGTAAATAAAACAGATGAAAACACAGGTGAAATTAATTTAAGTTGGTCTCCTCCTGACTCGTTTGATAGTATCAACTTACCTCCTCCATATCGCTATTTAATCTCTTCTTTCCCTGCTCAAAACGGTAATAAGAATTTAACATTCCCAACTGTCAATCAAGAATTTTTTGTTGATTCTACTTCATCTTTGAATGATACTATTTTCTTAGTAACAAATTTAAACACATTAAGAGAAAGACACTTTTATAGAATTAAATTAATCAGTTTAGGAAATGGTAGACAATTTGTCGGACAATCAGCTATTGCATCTTCAATTTTCCTTAATATAAACCAAACTGATGAATTACTTCAGCTTAAATGGCAAGCAAGTACTCCTTGGAAAAATACAATTTATACTATATACCGAAAGAACCCTACTTCTTTGACTTTTGACTTAATTACTACTACAAGTAATTTAAATTATGACGATACTACAGTAGTTAATGGCTTAGAATATTGTTATTTCATTGAATCGGAGGGCGAGTATCAGCTCAATTCTGTAGCAAATCCAATTATTAACCTTTCTCAAATCAATTGTGCTATTCCAATAGATAACATCCCACCTTGTCCACCAATACTTGAAGCTGAGTCAAATTGTGAACTTGAAAAATTAATACTTAAATGGGTGAATCAACTTAATGAATGTTCTGAAGACGTAGCATCATATTCAATTTATCGCTCCAAAAAGAGAAACAGTGAAATGGAGTTGATTGGAATAACTAATTCTCCGACTGAAACAATATATAATGATTTTACTAAAGGAGAAACCGCTGGATGTTATGTTGTTACAGCAACCGATTCTGCGGGGAATGAAAGTATTTTTAGCAATAAAATCTGTATTGACTTTTGTCCCATTTATGAATTACCGAACGTATTCACTCCAAACGGTGATGGTTTTAACGACTTATTTATCCCAATTCAACCTTACAGAGATATAGATTCTATCGATTTAGTTATTTTCAATCGTTGGGGGGAAGAAGTTTTTAAAACTAAGAATCCTGCAATAGAGTGGAATGGTGTCAATAAAAATAGCGACGAACCTGTTAATGATGGAGTTTATTTTTATGTTTGCTTTGTGTATGAAAAAAATCTAGACTTAACACCTGAGCCACGAATCATAAAAAGCACACTGACTATCATCGATTCAAAACAACATATTAAAAATTAACCATTAATGTTTACAGGTATTATTGAAAAGCTTGGAGAAGTAAAAAAAATTACTCCAGAAGGTACTAATCTTCGATTTGAAATTGCGTCATCTTTATATACTGAATTAAAAGTTGATCAAAGCCTATCCCATAATGGTGTATGTTTGACAGTTGAAAAAATAAATAGCAATACTTATGAAGTTGTTGCAGTTAAAGAAACTTTGAATAAAAGCAACTTAGCTACTTTGCAAAATGGCAGCCTTGTAAATCTAGAGCGATGTATGCAAATGAACGGCCGACTAGACGGACACATAGTTCAAGGACATGTTGACGAAACAGCTATTTTAGATTCTTTAAAAGAGGAAAAAGGTAGCTGGTTATTTACTTTTCAACTTAAAAATCCAAGCCCATTAACTGTTGAAAAAGGATCGATTTGTATCAATGGGATTAGTCTAACCTTATTTGATATCAAGGATGATAAATTTAGTGTGACTATAATCCCATATACTTACGAGCATACCAACTTAAAAGAATTAAAAATTGGAAATCAGGTAAATATTGAATTTGATATTATTGGAAAATACATTCAAAGAATGCAAACATTAAAAAACTAGCTAAAAAACAGCTTTCGCGATTTTGCTAACGGTTTTAGATTTTCCCATGGTATAATAGTGTAAGCAAGGAACACCACTCTCAATTAATTCTTTAGACTGCTGAATAGCCCACTCAGTTCCAACTTCTTTTATCTGATCATCCGTTTTACATTTTTCTAATTCGTCAGTTAAATCAGAAGGCAAATCAATGTTAAAGAATTTTGGTAGAAAGGTAGTGTGTCTCATTGATTCAATTGGCTTAATTCCCGGTATGATAGGAACTTTAATCCCTTCAGCTCTACAAGCATCAACAAATTGAAAAAATTTTGCATTGTCAAAGAATAATTGTGTCACAACATAATGCGCTCCAGCATCAATTTTTTCTTTAAGCCTTCGAATATCTGCTTTCATGTTTGGTGACTCGAAATGTTTTTCTGGATAGCCTGCAACTCCAATTGAGAAATTGGTAGGAGTGGCATTCTCAATATTCTCGTCGATGTAATTTCCTTTATTTAAATCCACAATTTGTCGAACTAAATCTACTGCATATTCGTTACCCCCAATTTCAGGAATAAAATGCGACTCCGTTTTAATTGGATCACCTCGTAAAGCTAGTACATTATCGATTCCAAGAAAATGTAAATCAATTAGAGCATTTTCAGTTTCTTCTTTTGTAAAACCCCCACAAATAAGGTGAGGAATTGCTTCAATATCATATTTATTCATAATAGCTGCACAAATCCCAACAGTACCAGGTCGCTTTTTTATTGCTATTTTCTCTAAAAACCCTTTTTCTCTTTTCTTGTAAATAAACTCTTCTCGATGATAAGTTACATTTACAAATGCGGGTTTTACCTCCAATAACGGATCTATCCCATCATAAATAGATTGAATACTTCTGCCCTTTAAAGGAGGAAGAATTTCAAAAGAAAATAAAGTTTGTTTGGTATTGATTAAACGTTCTATAACTCTCAATGCAATAATTTTAGCTAATTATTAAAAAAACCAGAGGCCTTTCATAGATGAAAGACCTCCGACAAAATTAAAGAATTTGTACTTTATTTTATCTAATTATGGTCACTGTTCCTTTAAGAATTCCTTGAGACTCATCATTAACATCTAAGACATAAAAATAAGTACCATCAGGATAATCTTCTCCATCCCAATCATTCCTATAGTTCTCATTTTCATAGATTAACTTACCCCAGCGATTATAAATTTGGAGTAAACTTCCCGGATACACTTCTAATAAATCAAATCTTAATAGATCATTAATTCCATCATTATTAGGTGTAAAAATATTGACAGGCTTAACTATAACATTACATGCATAAGCTAAAGCTATAGGTCCATAACGACAATCAGACTCTTCATCAACTTCTGTGTTAACTCCTCTAATTTCAATTCGAATTTGAGCTCCAACAGTAGTGTGCTCTAATGCATTAGTAGTTTTCTTCCAAGGACCAACATTGTCTAAAGAATCAATTTCTCTAACCTGAAAATCTTCTGCCCCAAACAATGGAGGTGTATAAAATATTTGTTCTACATTGTTATTCTTCCAAGTTACTTGAGAGCAAACTGGCTCTGGTATTCCAAGTGAATCAGCAACATTTACAAAAATTGAGTCTTCTCCGAAACAAGTAGTAGTTTCTGTGTTCTTAGTTACTTTCAATTTATACATTCCTCTTCTAGTAATCATCATCGAGAAAGAATCTGCTTCAGGAATTAATTGATCATCTATAAACCACTCATAATCCATACTATCTGGAAGTAAATATTCAAAGCTATTGCTAAGTAAATATTGGTCTCCCGGACAAATAATCGTGTCTTTTCTTCCAGGACCAATATCAACTTTAACTTCTGTTTTTCTAACTGTAAAAATTGTTTCATCAATGCAGCCGTTAGGAAATTCTACTTGTGAACGTATGTAAAATGTATTACCAACACCAAAACCTACAGAAGCAACATCTAATTTATCATTTTTAACGTTTGTATTTGACTCCCCCCCTGTTCTTATCCAATCCGGAGAATCACTTGTTCCATCGTTATTATCGGGAACAGGAGCACCAGGACGAAGATAGTCCCAAAGAAATCTAACTGCATTGTGTTTATTAGTCATCGAATCTAGATTGATAATTGGCCAAGGTTCTCTAGCACATAAATCATAAGATCTTGGTTCTATAGGAGGAGCAACTTTAAAATCTACTACGATTTCATCATCATCATAACAAAAGGCATCATACCTAACACCGTTAAAAGTATAACCATAATCTAAACCTATCCCTACTTTCCAAAAACCAATTGGATAATCTTTTAGTCCCGTTGGATCAACAGGAATTGGAATATCAAACATCCCATCTCTCGGAAAAGAATCTATTGGGGCATTGGGATCTCGTTGAATAAATTGGTAAGTAAATAATTTTGCATTAGCAAAACTTTTCCCTTGTCCTTGGAGCGTGTATAAGGTAAAAGGAGAATCTGCAGGGTCGCAAAATAAAACAGGTGCATCACCATCTTGAAATACAAACTCAAAATCATCCTCATTAATAAATACAGGTATTGCTACTGACCCCTCCTCCAGTTCAAATCCACATCGATTAAATAGTCCATCTGGTTTTCTATTTGGTTTTGGGAATAAGGTATAATTCCCTGGACCTATTCCATCTCTTGTAGAAGAAGTAAATAAGTAAACCCTGAACTTAGTAAATTGTCCTGTAGCATCACAATTTAGAGGAATGATTGAGTCTATCCCTATTCCATTATCATCAATTGGCATATTAGGAGTACCTCTAAATAAACTCAACCATTTAGGATCTTCTAAGGCATCACTGCAAAGCATTGGTTCTGTCATAGTAAAATCAAGCGTTGTTGACGCACAGCCAAACTCCCATGCATTTTCAGTTAAGTTAAAAGTCTCCGATTCAAATTCCGGCAATCGATTATCACACTGTCGATCAATAATAAATCGCATTTGACGATAAGTTTCATTTATTACATACTCTTCTTCTCTAAGAATATCAGTAGAATCTGCAGAAGTTGGACAATTTCCTGATAAACATCTAGTTTCTACATAATACCTTTTCCTAATTTCTCTAACAATAAATGTAACTGCAGCTGTGAAATTATTTATACCGAATGGCAATTGAGGTGTAAATGAAAATACTCCTGTTTGACCATTAAAAGAAGTAATGTTTACACTAGGAAAAGAGGGCACAGGAAAAGGTGCTTGTGAGCTATATCCAGGTTCATAATTGACTGCTGCTTCATTAGCGCTACGAGTGCTTGTTAGAACAAAAGATAGCCTATCTCTTATAATTTCTTTTGGTCCTGAAGGGTTATTAAAATTAACAGGCACTTCAAATACATCAGGATCTCTCACCAATAAACGATACTCGTAAGATTTATTGTTACAAAAAGTTTCAAGTACATCAGGAAAATCCCATTTAGCAGCATAATTAATATCTGAATTTATTTTTTTAAAGTTGGGCTCGGGATCACCCAATACATTTGCTCTAGTTTGAACTGTATCACAAAACCTATTATTGATGACAGTTTTCATAAAAAACTTCTGCTCTCTAGCTATATTTTCAGTGAGAGGTGAATGAAAATTTAGACCTCCTAATCTCCCTGTATTTAAAAGCACTCCATTATAAACAATCCATCTTCCAGGTTCTGGAACTGTAATTTTTCCTTTATACCATCTCCCTTCGGTACAAGCCGGATTTGATCGAATACAAATATTTTCCTGAATTCCTCTGTCCTCAAATTCGGATAATATAAAATTATAATTTTCTGTAACTACATTAATTCCAGAACCTGTCTGCCTATACACACCAATTGTTCTGGTATCTGAAAAAGGAAAAGGTAGGCAATCTCTGTATACTTTGTAAACAACATTATACACAATTGGATCTCCACATTCTCTCCCAATATTTGACTCAGGATCATAATCAACTACTATTTCACCTCCTGCAAACGATTCTCCCTGAGCCATTGTGTGAGAAGTAAAGACTGATATAACAATGGATAAAACTAGAAAAGAAATAATTTTTTTCATAAATTCAAATTTATAGTGCTTTAAAAAAAGCCGAAGCGTAAAGTAACATAAAAAAACTCTTTTCAACAAAAGAATTTTACGCTCTATTGACGCTAAACTTATTTATAAGGTTGCATCATTTAGTTTCAAAATGTAGCACTTGAAAAGATTAATTTTACACTTTAGAAAATTAAGAATGGAGCAGATTAGAAATTTTTGCATTATTGCACACATTGATCACGGGAAAAGTACGTTGGCAGACCGTTTGTTGGAAAAAACCCATACTATCACCATGCGAGAGCTTCAAGAGCAAACTCTTGATGACATGGATTTAGAAAGAGAAAGAGGAATTACCATTAAAAGCCATGCTATTCAGATGAATTACATTAGAGATGGGAAGGCTTATATCCTAAACCTAATTGATACTCCGGGGCATGTTGACTTTTCTTATGAAGTATCTAGATCTATAGCTGCTTGTGAGGGAGCTTTGTTAATTGTAGATGCCGCTCAAGGGATTCAAGCGCAAACAATTTCCAATTTATATCTAGCACTAGAACACGATTTAGAGATAATTCCAATTTTAAATAAAATTGACCTTCCGAGCGCTATGCCAGAAGAAGTGAAAGATCAAATTGTTGATTTGATTGGTTGTAAAAGAGAAGATATTTTATCAGCAAGTGGGAAAACAG
>TARA_R110002050_G_scaffold4368_3_pt1 | contig 29692 bp, 47 predicted proteins | sample TARA_R110002050 | Tara Oceans TARA_R110002050 (sample SAMEA4396988) | marine metagenome | biome: Polar Biome; feature: [DCM] deep chlorophyll maximum layer (ENVO:01000326); material: water (ENVO:00002006), including particulate matter (ENVO:01000060) such as... | depth 25 m
CGATAGTGTAGGTTGAACCTACGTTATCCCGTTACCACCTGTATATAGGTGGTTACACAGTGTCAAGACGCTACCCGTAGTGTCTCCAAGATAAAGCTAAAAAGACTTGATAGTCTAAGGATGTATCGTGCGTAACAAGCACAAAAGCGATGCATCAAGTTGTATGTCCAACTGCAGCTATCAAGCCAGGTGCTCAATGCCTGACCAAAGATTGATCGTCAATGACATTAGTGCCCCGTGTCATTGAGGGAACCTAACAGGGGCACACACTTCAGGAGTTCAACATGTTCGACGCAATCAACCGGATCATGGAACAAACAAAAAAGAACCAGCAACTGATGCACGACGACATCAGAGATAAAGTTCTCGCATTGTATGAACCAGTAATCACAGCCTGCTCAAACATGGTTTACAATCGCAACCAAAGAATCCAGACAGTACTGGCAAACCAAATCATGCATGATCTCCAGGCTGTCAAGGGTCGTGACGAGTATGACTTCGGACACTACGCCACAGCACTAAACGGCAAGCCAGACCCAGACGGAAAGTGGATGCCAACCATAGAGGTATCCGACGTTTCAGTAGAAGCCACAGACCCATACGGCGACGGAAATTACAGTTCCTCCAGGTTCGCTTGCCAGGTAGTGATCGACCTTCCAAGTGTCATCGCTCTCGTCAGAGGAGATTACATAAAGCCTATTGTATTGACCCCACAAATATTGCGCGAGGTCTTGCCCGATCTAATCCCAAGTGGTCAATGCATAACCGACTGGTTTAAGCAAGACGAAACCAACGTGACCCTCATTCTAGATGTACGTAATGACATCTGGGAACACTATGCAGATGATGAGTACACACGCGAACCCCCACGCTTAGCCCGACGATAGGAGATCAAATGACTCGCTCGATTAAATGTCGAATCTGTCTCGACCGTGAACCAGACTACGAAGTAGATAACATTGTATGTCACGCTTGCCGTTGGGACATGTGTATTGCAGGTACCAGTTACATTGAGTTCCATGATTCAGTACAAACCATGTACAACAACATCAACGAAGCAATCAAAGACCTCAACAATTTATTGATCACGACAAAAGGTCGGCGCAGTAAACAGCAGGACCTACCATACAAAAAGAAGTGGTTGGAGATTAACGAATACGCAAGTAAAAACGGACAAGAGGCAATCAAAGATCTTCGCCGAGCACTGTATGCCATCGGTGAAATTCAAAAACACCTGACTGAACCAGGTCGTCTCAGCCAATACATCATCGAAGCTATCGAGTTCGAACGCAGCAACCCTGACATTCCGGCGGAGCAAGCATGGGATTAGATCAATACGTATTCATGCAACCAGAAAAGAAAGAGGACAAGTCCGCCACCTGGTGGGAAGCCCCAGAGGAATCCATCATAGCCGACGAAGAGTGCATCGAAGTCATGTACTGGCGTAAGCATGCAGACCTCCAGGGCTGGATGGAAAAGCTCTACCGTTCCAAGGGTGGTGAAGGAGAGTTCAACTGCGTCGATGTCGACCTCACAGAAGAGGACATCCTCAGACTGCAGGAAGAACATCAGAACCTCAACCCAACGACTGGGTTCTTCTTCGGTGAATCACATTGGGAGGACGTCGAAAAAACAACCAAGTTTATCTCCAAAGCACTCGAGCTTTTGCGAGCAGGTAAGAAACTCTTTTACACAAGTTGGTGGTAGCCATGCCAAAAACAGTAGTCATGTCCGAAACGGTAAACATGTTCCAGACCCAAACATTCTATGCGCGATGCGTCAACCGTAAGTGCCGGGTGAACACATGGGACGACGACGATGTCATGGACTGGGTTGACTGCAAAGGACGCATGCGGTTCTACATAGACGAGGAAGACGAGGATTCGTACAGCGGTGTACACGACGTGCATCCACTGATCTACATCAACACCTACGATTACTACAACATGCACCGCATCTGCTGCTCACTCTGTAACGAGAACGCAGCATTCAAGGCCTACTCACAGGACCCCATCAAAACCAATCCCATCACCGAAACGAGGACAAGCGACATGACTCACAGTATGACCATCGAACTATTGAAGAACGACCTGACCCTGAAGCGTCTGCGTCATAACCTCAAATGGATGGAGCACCTGAGCGCAACCCTACCTCAAGCAAGCTCGGCCGCAAAGTGCAGCACCGAAGTCGTCATCCTCAAAGAGATGATTGATAGCCGAACACAATGCATAAGCAACTGCCTGCCCAGCACATGCGACTGCGTCGAAAAGCGCATCCTCGAGCTTACTAATGACGGCAAGCTTGATCGTCAATGGCGAACCATCGGAGAGAACGAGGGCCCCATTAGATGCTGCAACGCAGTAGCCAACCAGGCACCACCAGAGAAATGCCTCACCATGATTCCAGTCGGAGGCAGGACGCAAGCCTTTCGAGAAGATTGTTCTGGTTGGACTGATGACGAGCGCTTGACGGGAATAGAAACTACCGACAGAGACGGCAACCTTCTGCCTAACGGCCCGCAGCAAATCGAACTGCAACCAGAGTGCTTCCCTTGCGCGGTTGAAGAGATGGCCAGTGACATCGACTGGCACATGACAAACTTCTTCGCATCAAGGGACCACATCCTCGACGCCCTTACGGGATTCGACAAACGAGATTAACCGAACCGTGTCCAGTAGCTATGGACTAGTCGGGGTGGCGAGAAGTTCCCGATGAAGAAGTAGGTTCGCGACCTACAAAATAAAGCCCCGGACCTCGGAGAGGTCGGCTTGGCAGAGTCGTAAGTGGGAGGCGCATAGGTTCCGAGTGGTTTCAACCCCTCTCGGATGTGACTGGCCGGATTTGATACCGGAGGTACGCCTGAGATTGCGGTATCCCACACTGCTATCCCACCTACCTTAACCAACGGAGAAGACATGAAAGATTCAATGAAAGAACAACATGTTGCCGCAGAGAACCTGATCAAGCAAAGCAAGGATCAGTTCTGGGTTGAACGCGAACACCAAAACTTCCTCGCCACACGAGGCACTGCTAAGCCCGAGGCACAACCAGCCCACCCAAACCCACAGGAACAACGATGCATCTCCCGCCACGACTCCCGTTATTCGCAGAGTTTATCACCGACACTGGACCGATTTACATCAACATCAACCACGTCATCTACGTAAGACCAAAGCCTGGCAACCCAGACAAATCGTTGATCGAACTGACACACCCTGTACCAGATGAAGTTGGGTACGTCATCGTCAACCACAGCCATATCGACGTCATCCTACGACTTTACAAAGGTATGGAGTAAACCTAATGCCATTCATGTTCCAAGTCTCACTCCTTCTAATCCTCACATCGATCTTCAGCGCGGCATACTTCACAGCCCTCGATCCCAGAAGGAATTAAGCAATGAAACGGATCATTCGACTACTGTACTGTAACCCTGACGCAGACCTGTCCGGGTACAAGGACAAGCAGATACGCCAAGCCCTGGAGAAACTTACCGACCGACTAACATCGGAGTTGAATCAGTCCTACCGTTGGCTCGCATCCTGCACTGTGGCTGTCGTGGCTGGTACATGGGGTGGTGAGCGAAGACGTAAGCGCAGGATCAAGTTACTAAAGATGATCAACACTTGCAGGGTTCAGCTAAGCCTGGAGCCATTAGTGATGGAGAACGATCATTGGGCATCGTCTGGTTTGTACTATGGCTACGGCGCTGCCTCAAAGTATGGACATGACTCGGGCATAGGTTTACCTGCAGCCATCTTCACCTCGTTCCTTGATTCACATGGAGGTGAGTGATGCTGAAGGTTGAAGAGCTTGACGCAATCTATATGAGTATCCGTGACGCTTTGTCTGATGACCCTAAACCTGACTGGAAAGAGTCACTATCTGACGCTCTTGACCTCGTGGCAAGTGCAATAGGCCCGACTGAACGGCAGGAAAGATACGAAGCCTATGAGCTTAAATGCTCGAAAGAAGAAGGAGGTGAGTGATGCTTATCTTTGTACTGGATGATGGAGAGACCTACACACTTTCCGAACCTATACCAATCGCCGTCACACCAGAGCAACTCACACGGATTGAGGGTGGCGAAAAGATCTACAACATATTCCCTGACTGGGCTCGACTCAACCCACCATGCAACTGCGTGAAGTGCACAGCAGAGCGAAGGGAAAATTACCTCATCATCAAAGCACAGAACGAAGCCAAGGAGCAATAATGGAAACATTCTCAATTTACTGGACCGACGTATCCGGGACACAACACACAGAGTTCAAGTTCAAACCCATGAGGGAGGTGCGCCCAGCAATCGACCGCCTAACAGAAGGACCAGGTCGAAGTATTGTAGCAGAGATCAAGGTCGTCGATGCATTAGATCGCCTGTGCTGGCACTTCAAAGACGGACAGGTTGTGCCCGAATAACCCAGTTCAAACCCACCTATTCAGGATAAGTAGATTCATGACTGAACACATCAATCAAAAACATATCGTTTATTTGTGCGCGAACATGTCACTCAGAGAAGATTTGATTCTACCGAATGTAATCAAACAATGGGAGACATGGTCTGGAACACCCGGTGACTTACTTTACCTGGCCGGGTATCTCCATGGCGCATACCTAATCGGACCACCATACGTACAGTACGAACAGTACATCACACTTGGAGTAGCATCCAACCTCGCACTAATGACTGACTCAAAGAACGGCTTACAATTAGTCGTCATCAAGGGCGATGGAGATCACGACCAGAAAGAAGCACGATTAATCCAAGATGCTATCGACGAGTTCTTAATCACCTACCGGACACGCTCCATCACATGGGGCAGTACCGGAGAAGAGCTGTCATGGTGGACAAAGACAGCCAAGCTTACGCTCGAATCAATCAACCACAACAGTTCAATTTCCAACAAGGAGGAATCATGAACAGAGTCATCATCACAGGCAACCTCGGCGTAGCACCAGAAGTACGCCCAACTAAAAGCGGAACCACCGTGTGCAACCTAAGCGTCGCAACTAATGAGCGCGTCAAACAAAACGGAGAGTGGGTCGACCACACAGAGTGGCACCGAATCGTAGTCTTCGGCGGCCAAGCAGAAAGCTGCGGCAAGTATCTCGCTAAGGGATCAAAGGTCGCAGTAGAAGGCAAGCTCCGGACACGCACATACACAGACAAGCAAGGAACCGAACGCCGCAGCACAGAGGTTCTTGCTGACCGAGTTGAGTTCATGTCTCGTGCAAATCAATCACAGAACAACGCGCCACCACAACAAGGAAGCCACGACCAATTCGATGAAATCCCATTCTAAAGGCAGGCTCAAAATGCCAGACAAGAAAAAGGAACCCCGTACCCGTTCACCTCCGACACCAACCAAGGCCTTCAAGCGTAGGCCACAAACCCATCGCGAACGTTACGTCGCGTGGCTAAACCAACTCCAGCAACCCAACCAGACTCTCATCAAGAAGGAGACCAATAGCCGAGTGCCCTGCATACCAATGCTGCCTGCGAAAGCTGAGCTATTGTTAGCTGTATACGATGGATTCATACCCGCTTCGCCGGAACACAGACTCAACGTCTTGTTCCAGGAGCTACCTCGCAACCCGCGTAAAGGTACGATCCACACATGGCAAATTTCAGATGCATGACTCGAGACTCAGAGGAATGGCACTATGCATGGGGCATAGTCCATAGTACACCATTCGCAACCCGCAGACGCGGGGCAGTCAATAGCTCAGACTATTGGCAATACATGGGAACGGTAAAGACAGAAGCAGGACATTGGGTCCATCAGTTTCGTCACCGTTACCACCCAGCAACCGGTCAATGCGAGCGCATCAACGTGCCTTGCAGAAACCTTCACTCAACCACGGAACCGATATGCAATTAACATCGCACAACTCAACCCCAATCAAAGCACCTCGCTTAAACTACGAAATACCTCAGGCTCAGGTTGCACCGTTACCCCGCCTTAAGTCACAACAAATCATGACAGTCGGAGCACCATCAGCTTACCGCACTGACTACCGCACAGTATGTGAGGTGCTGGTACCAGAGACCGAGTACCATCCAAAGTCAGGTAACGCCAGCTATCAGCCCGTACCCTACGCATCATTCATCAACGGTGCCAGGGATGCAATGGCCAACCAACTGAATGCAGAGCCAGTGTTCGAGACATACGCCTTGAACAAATCAGGCCAGCAGTTGTTCGGAATGATTGGGTTTGGCTCAGGTCTAACAGGCCAGGCCATCACAGTCGCTATGCGTTCCAGCTATGACAAGTCAATCGCCAACCAAGTAGCCATCGGAAGCGCACCATTCATCTGCGCTAACGGATGTTTCTCCGGCGAGCATATGATTAGCGCCAAACACACAATGAATGTGTTTGAAACATTGGGCCGCATGCTCACAGAGATAACAGATACGGCTGTTGCACCAGTGATCGAACGCATCCGTATGATTGACGGCTGGAAAGACATCCCGGTCCATGACGACTTGTTCGGTGCATACATGGGTGTCCTGTTCTCTCGCGGCCTCATCAAGCCCAACTCGTTCAACGCAGCCTTCCGTTACTGGAACGATTGCCACAACGGAAAGCTTCATGAGGCCCACGGCCAGAACGATTTGTTCTCAGCTTACCAGGCTGTCACAGCAGCCGGTCAGCGTAGCTCACCCAACCAGGCCTTCCGCCACTTCGCCGGTATCGACCACGCAACCAGGGCAATCGCCGAAGCCGGTGGTGCGGTAACCGACGCACGCATCCCAAGCTTCGACCTTCGGGTTCGTGAGTACGTGGATGTAGGCGAAGCCAAGTAATCCTTTGTGGTTCGCCGGGTTGCCACCACCCAAAACCCGGCATCATCTCCAGCCTCACCGGACCCGACCGCACCTAGCCCTACCGATCCATTGCCCACCTTGCCCCACCAAGCCATTCTTTCTCATCACCAACAGGAGTACAAATGTACACAACCCAACAAGTGTCCGAAGCAGCAGCGAAAGCCGCCGAAGCCACGACAACAAAACTATCGCGTGACCCTGATTATCGTTTCGTACGCATGGAAGACCTCATCAGGATGTCAGGCTTAACGCCGCCGGACGACACAGAAACCAACCACCCAGTCGTCAAGCAGTGGGGCTTCAACCTCATGCAACTGCGAGAGGAATGGAGACACCTCATCCTCGACCAAGTCGGCCGATGGCCAAAGACTATCCGAGGCGTCGGCTTCGAGATCCTTGACCCACCAAAGAACATCCAGCACGCCGACACCAAGGTGTTGCGCGATGTCGTTCGAGCAATCCGCAAGGGCAAGCGAATCATTCGCAAGACAAGGAACTCCGACCTCAATCAACAGGAGCAGCGCCGCAAGATCAACAGTGAGCTTCGGTTCAGCGCTCTCCACTCAGCCGCACTCAGCGCCGAGGCTCAGGCCGAACGCGAACGTGTATGGCGAGACGAACCGTCCACACCCCAATCAACACCTCCTCAAACCCAACCCCAGGATGAATCATGAACACCGTTAAGTTCCGCCTCTCCGGCGACTGTCTGATGCTACAGAACGGCCAGACAGCCAACCCCCGAAACAAGTTTGCCAAGCGACTCAAGGAGTTGAACAAGGACAAGAAGCGCAAGGGCGCAGATGTCGACGCCATCCTCGACAAGATGGCTGATGTCGAAGTGGAGTCCTGCCTCTACTGGAACGACCGGCTTGGCCTACACATGCCCGCCGAAAACATTCGGGCAGCCTTCATCGATGGAGCCAAGCTCAGCAGAGGAGGCGCAAACGTCAAACGTTATTGCTTCGTCATGGGCCCCGCCAAGATCAAGTACGACGGACCACAAGACATAGCCGGAATCGTAGCAGACAAGAACTTCCATTACGAAGCCATCGTAAAGGTAGGTATGGTCAAGGTACCCAAGTCACGAGCCGTAGTTCACGACTGGTCATGCGAGGTCGAAATCGGTCTCATGCCTGGTGATGTCATCGATGAGAAGGATGTCATCAAGTACATGACTGATGCAGGTATGTATTGTGGCATCGGAGCAAGCCGGACCTACGGCTTCGGAAGGTTCACCGCAGTAGCAGCCGACGCCAAGGGCAAGTACCCAAAGGCTAAGCTCGCCGCAGCAGCCAAGTAATCTATACGAGCAGGGAGGCATGTCGTTCCAATAGATGCCTCATCACTCCCTACCACACCGGACCGCACCGCACCAACCCTATCCGCAACCGACCCTTCCATGCCTTGCTTCCCTTTATCTTTCACTCGCGCCGTACCTGGCCCTACCAGTCCTCACCTGACCAATCCCGACCATACCGAGCCACGCTTCCCTCTTTTTACCCACGCCCAGTCGGCCCACGGCGATCCTATCCATGCCACTGCAGACCACGCCCTACCAGGCCCTGCTTCCCTTTAGTTTCAACCGTATCGCGCCTCACCTTTACAGGCCGCACCGCACCAATCCACACCGTACCTTGCCTTGCTTCCTTTTTTTACCCACGCCGTGCCATCCCTCACCTATCCACACCTTTCCCTACCGCGCCACGCCTTGCTTCCCTTTAATTTAATCACTCCATTCCCAGCCTGGACATGCCAGACCTATCCGAACCTCGTCGTACCTAACCAAGCCGCACCAAGCCTTACTTCCCTTTAGTTTATTCGAGCCCCGTCCCACCATCTCGTACCTAGCCAGACCAGTCCTCGCCTTACCCAACCATGCCACCCATCATTAAAGGAGCAACCCAATGCCGATAGACCCAATTGCATTAGCCGCATTAGCGAAGTTCAATCAGAACAAAAACGGAAAACATTTCCCGGTCGATGTGGACCCAGGCACATATCCAATCGACATAAGTTTCTCTTTGCTTGGCACCCTATCAAAGGGACAACCAGGCATGACACTAAGCCGCAACTCAGCCGGAACTAAACACATCGTAAAGTTCCTGCTCGACCACATCGATGACCCAATCTACCAATACCTGGTCGAACGTTTACCTGAGATACGAAAGGGAAACTTCAGCGTATTCGATCATGCTCGCCTGGAGAAACGCATCAACGAAGTGATGCCATTCAGAGAATCGCCAAGAGCAGGACGCACTTCCTTCGCAGGTGAACTCATCATCGAAGACGTCGACACAAACCCACAGGCAATGAGCGACGTCAAAAGCGGACTACGAATAGTCACTGGAGCAGACAAATGAGGATGGGAATCGCAGTCATGGCAAAGTATCCAGCGACTCACCCACGCTACCAAGTTTGCCCAGAGTGGCACGCATGGGGAGGCCAGGTCTTCGACCTCAAAGACCCAACAACCGAACGCAAGGTCGAACAGAACAAAGAGTGCGCCGAGCGTTTTGGCTGCAGCGTACGCATCCAACGTCAACCATTTCCAACAGACGGAGACATGAACCAATGAAAGAAGACATCACAATACACGGAGGCAAAGGCGCATATGCACCTGGGCTCATGGACTGGTGCATGGCATGCACACGAAAAACATTCCAAAAGGAAACAATGGATGTCGGAGCAAGAATGTTCGCACTGGCAGGCTTCATGCCTGACGTACCAGCCGGACAACTCAGACGCATCGCAGAGGGAGAGGTCACCTACACCGTCGACAAAGAAGCCAACACGGTAACCATACAGACAGCAGACAACCCATGATGCACATGATCACCGACAACATCTCCGCATACCGCTACGCCGTTGCCGATAGAGCCAAAGCCGAAGCCATATTCAAACTCAACCCACTGACACAAAACATGGAGGAACTACAAAGTTGCCGGGAAGAAGAACAACTACGGCTCGATGGGTTGATGAGCATAATCGTAATGACGGTGAAGGCGGCTGCAGCAGAGCCACCACACAACCCATTCAGTATCAACGGAGATGTCAACCAACCCGAACAAACAGAACCAATCCGGACCGGACCACCGCCGAGAGAGGACGGTGATCAATGAGAGTAGAAGTTTATTGGAACCTCCACAAGAAGTGCTGGAGCGTTCGACACAAGGGAAAGGTGATCGCCCACGAACGGCTGGTCGACCTAATCGGCGTGACCTGGGTAGTGCAACCAGCAGGTAATACCCGAGTCCGAAGAGAGAAACGAAAGAACGTCCACGCATTCGCCAGAGGAGAATGGGTCGAAGATGGAGTGATCTTCTTTCACTGCGACATAACAGAACCCAACATGACCACATACAACCCATACGAGAACACAACATTCATACATGGGTCCATTCATAAGACGCCACTCCGAAGCAGCTGCTACGCCCGCTTAACAACGCTGACCAACTACACAACAAACGAAAAGAAGCCGCGGGCTTACGCCATCGGAGCCGAGTACTACAACAAAAACGATGCCATCGGAGCCAACAAATGAAGATGCTTTGGAGACCCACATCAGGGAACAGAAAGACCGGCAACATCCCACAAGGATACGTCGGCGAAACAAAAGAACAAACAGAAGCGTCATGCGCTGGGTGCAAGTGGCGGCGTAAAGACCCGGAGACCGGGACCGGAGGTGGATGCTACTATTGGCAGGGCCAAACGCAGGGAGCCCATCAGTCAATGCGTGTGCGGGAACGTCAGCACCCTGACGAGTACACGTTAGATTACGCAATGCAAAACGCACGCAGAGCCGCACGTCATGCACGAGCCGCAGTAGGCGGAGACCCAAACGTATTCCCGCGAGACGAAGTCGAAGAGTGGCACAGCACCATACGTCATGACTACGGACTCAAGGGCCTCCTCATCTACACGCACTTCTTCGCCACAAAAGGAGCACACCTCAAAGGCTTAGCCATGGCATCGTGCGACACACTGGAAGAGGCAGACAAAGCCATCGAAGCTGGATGGCGCGCCGCCGTAACGATCACATCACACAAAGCACCTGGCGCAAACAAACCACAGATACGCAAGATGGAAGAGTGGAACGGACAGCAATACACGACACCAAAAGGACGCAACGTAGTCCTCTGCCCAGCTCAAGTAGGGACCAAGGACTGCAACACCTGCGGCTTATGTGACCCAACCAAACATGCCCAGGTACCCATCATAGGATTCCTGCAACATTGACATAGCGGATTAACCACGGTATTTATACCAAGACCATTGGTCAGTCCGAAACATCTGAGGGGTTCGCCCCTAACGCCCGTCTGGTCTTTCACTTTCGCCAGTCGGGCGTTTTCTTTTTACTTCAATTCCTTGGCGGAGCCATACCCAGACGGCTCCTGGCGGCCAGAACTCTGCTTACCATTCTCTGAATCTTCATCATCAGAGGACCGGGGACCTGAGTACCGCCGACTTTCATCTCCAGCCAGGGCACGAAGCTGCTCCGATTGCTCCTGGTGCATAGCCGACGCCTTCTCCAGCTTCTTTGATATGTCCATCAGCGTCTCTCTCAGATCCATATCGCCGTCACCAACGGGATCCATCTTTTCGGATTCCCCGTGGATCGCACACTTACGCGCCTCGTGGTAACCAGGACCGGAAAAGTCAGGCATCAAATCGCCAGCGGCTTCCCTCTTCGCGATGATCATAAGCTTAGGTGCACCGTGCATAAGAGACCTCCAGTCAACTGCTGTTAACACTGTATCCTATTCTGACCCTCACGTCTGCGCCTTGGCACCCGCAACAATACGAGCCAACCGCTCATCGAAGTCAACGTCCACCGTAATGCCAATAGCAGCGCCACCACCAGCAGCTTCTGGAGTGATGCCACACCTGTCGAGGATCGCCTCCGAAGCTTTGACCCTGTCCTTTGGTTGCGCACCTACATCGTTGGCAACCTCGAGCAGAGTACCGAGCGCCTGCTCCGCAGCCTCCTCCAGTCCCTGGCCGAGCACAGCGCGCCGCCTTTCAACACCAGCAGCCATGGCCGCCACGATGTCTGCATCCTTCGACCAGGACCAGACTGTCGACGCCCGGATGCCAAGCCTTCTTGCAACGGCACGAACTGAGTGCCCGGCACCAAGCAGTTGCCCCGCAACAGCCTTCATCTCAGGCTCGTCGTTGAACCTGGCCTGCTCTGCGAGCATAGCTGCAACCTCTTGTTCGCCGGCAGGGACGACGGAGGTAGGCACTAAATGTAGTGGTTGATTGGCTGGAGCCGCCTCAGTAGTCGGGGGCGGCGGAAGATCAACAGTAGAATCATCTGACATGTAAACACTCTACCTGATTCCAGTGCGGTGTACCACATGTACAGATTCGGTTGGCGAACCCCTTACCACTGTGGTATCTTTATATAGGAGGTATGATGCATTTCTACTGGAACACACCGAAGCCGTCACCACAAGTACAGGCTGAGTTAAACAAGTTTGGGTCATACGAATTGTCTATGTCTCAATTTGGAACCACGCACATAGTCACAGTCAAGTGCCGTGGGTGCACCAAAAAGCTCGGACCAATGTGGGTAACCGTACGTGCACTGAAAAGGATTGGGCGTGACGGTCAGTGCTGGACGTGCCACTAAAGCGCAAAGTCTGAGGCTTCTCTATCGATACAGTAACAACGGGTAGGCGCACCATCAATGCGGACTACACGAGTGCGATGCCTACCACCACCTGTGTCTAACCACCCACGAGAAACCCACCGGCTAATGATCTCGTCAGGGTCGTGACCGATGCTACGGATGACCTCCTTAAAGGTCAGGGTCGATATCGCAATGAAGTCCCATTCGTCACCACTGGCCCAGCTACCGGCCCAACCAGTAGACGGAGAACGTGGGCGTCCTTCAAAGTCCATGTCGGCCCGACCCCAGAACCGAGTCTGGTGGGTAGCACACCAGGACAACATATCCTGCAACGCAGCTAACGGGCGGTCAGCCTCTATTGCCGCCGCGGCCTGAGATTCAATCAGGTAAGCAAACGGGTCGACGTCACACTTAGGTACGCCCAATAGATGAGCGATAGCCGCAGTCACTTCCAACACAGCCAGGTGACCTGCGTGCCTACGCGCAACTGCCGTACGAGCGATGCCAGCATACTTCTCGCGCGCACGATTGAACACCTCACGAATATCGTTGTGGCTATCCTTGTTCGCAACAAGGTACTGAACGATTCGCCTACCTAAGTGCCCGTAGTTATTAGCTAAAGTGATTTGTGCTTCCTCGCTTACACGAGAGCCTATCGCAACATCACTACCTAATGGCTTACCCTTTAGGCTCAACACACGAGCACGAGTACCTGCGTCCTGAGAGAATGAGGTAGCAGCACCTTCGCCACTGCTGATAAGAATCGAGCGCCAGGATTCAGTATGCCGGGTACCGTCAACCGCTCCACGCCCACGCCCCTGCCCCTGGCAGAAGTCATAGATGACATCACGCACGATACGGGGATGACGAGCACGCTTAGTCTCGTCGAGAATCAGTGGGAGATTGTGGAGGAACCCACTCGTCCGCTCAATCCAAACCTTGGTGGCGTCCCAGGAATACATAGCTGTCGGGTAAGACTCAGCGGGACGACCCCAAACAGACGCCGAGAATCGAAGAGCAGTTGTCTTGCCACCACTCGTCTCGCCGCTGAAGTCAACGACAAAGCCAGGTGTCTGTAGGATGGACAAGAGCGGTGCAGCCGCACCAGCGTACATAGCGATGTACATATAGGGGAATGATGAGACAAGCTCCATAGCGCTAAGCCACTCCTCCCAGGTGCCAGCAGTAGTCCAGCCCGATGAAAGGGTCTCCAGACCGCTTGGCGGAGTGAGCGCAAAGTTAGAACTTGCCTCATCATTCACAGCGTAGAACACATCAGGTAACAGGAACCCACCGTCAGGCTGCCAACCCATACGGGTAGCAGAGCGAACAACAGGAAACCGATGGCTGTTCTCCGCTTCGAAGTCAGCCAGGTAAGCCACCATCTGCCCCGTTGTGTTTGAGTTAATCGGTGCCTCTAAGTTGGTAAGCGCAATAATCTTTGACGCGTCAAGAATGGTGCGACGCTCGATGACACGAGAACACCAGCCGCTTGGGCCACGCCAGATAACCTGGCGCTTAGCTTGCCCTGTATGCACGTCAACAGTTCTTCCTGCAATAAAGATAGGAGCAGGCGCCATCCGTGTGCGGTTAAGCTGGCCGTCCATTGTCGCAGACAAGCGGTACACACCCGTCGTGTCCAGGTCATACCCACGTGGGACCCGCAGGTTCTCGAGAGTCTGGATCGGCACAACTGACGGAGGCGGAGCGCCTGAGGCTAAAAGCTCAGCTAAGTTCTGTGGCTGACCCAGTTGCTCCTCAAGCTGATCGATGAGTGTTTCGGCATCCCGACGAGCGCGCTCCTCCGCTAACCGACGTACGGCTGAGCGAAGGTTACGAGTCCGCTGCACTTGACCAGGCATCGTCTCGATAGTTGAGATCGCCGCACTGAGTACTGACTCATTGTGACGCCAGCCATCAGCGAGGGTCGCCATAACATCAGGGTCTTGAATAGCAGCCCAAGCCGCTCTATGGTCTTCACGTCCACCAGTCTGAAGGGAAGTCAGTAACCGCGATAGAATACCTATCGCCTGGTCATTTGTCTCTTCACTGGGCTCAGCACTGTCTACGCTGCGAGGTTCTTCTACCGTCGCCGAGCCGTCACTTTCCATTCTCACCACCTACAAATAAAAGTCCAAAGATTAATACGAAACATCTGTATAGGAATGCATCGCCTGAGCGAGAAGCTCAGACGACACAACCCAAAGCCGGACCATTTCTGGGTGAAATCGGTGCCAGGCTTTTCAACTCTATCGGGGTGGTCGGGGCCGTGTCAAACCCGAACACACTACATCCTGTTATACTTACCCCACCGTCACAAGGAGACACCATGGCCACCAAGAAGAAAACAACGAAGGCGAAGCCTGCGGCGAAGAAAAAGGCCGCACCCAAAAAAGCCGCCGCTAAGAAGTCGCCAGCGCCTAAAGCCAAGGCCGCACCAGCACCTAAGGTCGCGCCCGCTCCAAAGAGGAAGTACCGCACGATGACACTTCTGACTAACGCAGGGCAAATGGACGTCAGATTTGTGGACGACGGCACTTTCGAGACGGCACTAAATGTTGTCAAAGGGGCTCCAGAAAGTGGTGGCGGAAGTAGAACACCACCACCATTGCGTACAATTACAGGCAACAACGGCTCATTCTCATTTCGTACTGTGAATAAGTATTCGGTCTACGAGCACTAAGTCTTACGGACCCATCCGTCATCGAGGTCATCGAGTAGGATTTCTATGGTGATGACGGCGGAGTTACAACGATCGCACTCGCGCTTCCTGCAGACCCAGTCACGGGTGTACCAAGAGACGCGGTCTCTTACGAGACCTTGTCCCTTGAAGGTAGCTTCTGAGTCACTATGACGTGAGTCGACTACCCGTGTCTTCTTTCCGCAAGAAGCGCACCGCACGCGGTCAAGCTTTCGGTGATGGTGGCATTGGAAGAACGTTACCGCTCTTGATCGTATAAAAGCTGCCGTCCTCTTGAACGCGTACGTTATCGGGTGAGATACCTGACTTGATGACCTGAGATACTGTGTCCCGTGACATCATCTGAATGTCACCCTCGTTGAATCCCATCTCTTCTAAGATCAGTGCCGTCCGAGTAGTTACCCGGAACCCACCACTAGCGTGGTTGATGCTTGTCTTGCTCACAGGCTCATCCTCTACGGCAACCACCTCAACAGCTTCCTCTTCACCGTCACCGGACCAGGAGGCGCTGACCTCATCCATGTCGACAATAGTCCAACCCTTAGGTGTCTTACCTGTAGGGCGAGTAGTGCTTGCCATGATTACCTGACCGTCGAACGCAGAGAACCCACGCATCACAGAAGCCAGAGTCTTCCCATCCCAAGCACGATCCTCAGGGATCAACACTGCGGGGTGTTCCTCCGGGAGGCTGTCAGACACAGCCATTGCGATACCTGTAACCACCGAGGTCCACTCAGCCCCAGACAATGCAGCGTGCAGCTTACCGTTACGAAGGATGCCCATGCGGAACACTTCACGCTCACCGTCGAGCAGTTCAATACTAAACTCCCATTGTTCGGGCAGGTACTTTTGCACACGAGCCGAGAAGATCTTGGCCTGGTCGCCAAGCAGCTTACCGATCGCAGACTCACAAGACGACTTCAACTCCTTGTAGGTTGTTGCATCGCTTCGCATGTTCAAGACTTTATCCCGTGCCGCAGATAGACTGTCCCACTGCGAGCAACAGAGATCCATCTTGCCTACTGCATCCATCGCAGCCTCTAACCTCGACTGAGCGTCCGACACAGGAAGCGCGCGCGAGTCAACCTTAGTCAGAGACACTCTCTCCAACCGCTCAACGTTCGCCTCAGCCTCCACTACGTGTCGGTCAGAAGACTCAATGTCTGACTTGATGTGCTCTAATTGCTGAATCTTCTCGGCCGATTGCTGCTCCCAGTCACTCTGCTGCTTCTGGTAGAACCCCTGGCAGGTCTTCAGGTGATCAATTCCGACCTGGCTACTGCACACAGGACAAGCGTCAAGGCTGTGAGACACAGCAACGTCCACGATATTAATGGCGTGGGCTACGTTGGCGCCAATCTGAGGTAAGGAACTTTCAACCTTGGCATAGGCATCACGGGACATCGCTGCCTGGTTGACAAAGAAGCTGTGCTTGTCTTTCGCTGACTTCACGGCAGCATCCCTCTCCGTTACCGTCATACCTGACCCAGCCGCTCGGATGGATGCATCCAAAACACTCCTTGCTTCAGCTACCGCCATGCGCATCCGCGTCATGTCCTCTTCAGTTGGGCGCGTCTCTACTGTGTCACCGAGGCTCTCGAGTACAATCTCCGCACCCTTCGCCTCCTTAGAGGCCTCGCGCTGCTTCTGAGCCGCATAAGCCGCGATATCAATGAGTGTCTCTACCGCTGACTTACCTCGACCCTTGTGCTCCGCGATATCTTGGTACTTGTTTCTGAGGTTCTCAGGCAGGCACGACAACACGTTGTCAGTATCAACCTTGTTGCCGGACCAGCCAAGAAACGCTTTGCGCGCAGAGGCTGGTGAGCCTGACAAGGCGGCTGCTACAGAGCGATGAACCAGAGTCGAAGCACCAGGTCCGTCGTGTGTGGGGCGCTTAACCTTAGAGCCCTCACGCTTAGCGTGAAAGGAAGCAACCTTTGTATCAGACAGAGTTGCGGTCACGCCCAACTCGTTGTCGGGAGCGAGGGTAAGAAGTAGGGCAGCATCGGATACAGCACTGCGCCCGAAGATATCATCGGCAGAACCAGCTAACGCCAACTCAATTGATTGAATGACCCCACTCTTGTGGCTTGTATTTGAGCCGACAAACAGTGTGCGTTGGTCAAGCTCGATGGTCCAAGCGGCTCCATCAGGTAGCGGAGATTTTAAATTACTGTAGATGTTTGTTACGTAAGGTCGCATAAGTCCTCCGGGACAGGTTGCTTTGGGTTGTTTGATTGTTATCGAGTACGTACCGCAGTGTCAAGGAGTAAACTCTAACCGAGCCCAAGACACCCAACTGTCGTTGTCTAATGGCTCGATAAGACTTACCTGCCTGAACGACTTAGAATCGGGGCACCAGGCGTAGACGTGCTTCGATTGGTCAATGAATCCCTGTAGAATCTGAGCCGTGGCTTTTCCCACTGTCGGGTTCTCTTCAACCGAGTCAACAGGAACAATGACACCGTGGTATAGAGGGGCGCCTGTATAGTCGATACCACAAGGGACGTCCCGGCACCAAGCTTTCCAACCACCAAGTGCTGCTGATCGGTTCTCGTAGTCGTCTCTTCCCGAAATGACTACCGCATCCCAACCATCACCACTCAAGGCAACGGCCAACTCTTGGCACCACTCGTCAATCTCTATCGGATCATCTTGCTTTGAGTGGGCAAAGAACCACTGTGATTGCGTCATAACTCCCCCTAGATATCTTTCAGGCTTCGGCCTACATCGGCTTCTGCGGTCATCGGTACTTCCCACCCAGGGATGTTTACCGTCATACATTTTTCCACTATACGTCGCGCATCTTCAAGTTTCGGTGGAAGCGGTTCACCCGGGACATTCTCCCAGTCAGGGGGAAGTCCTTCAGGTAAAGGCATCTCAACCGCGATCGAGTCGTGGCACTGATGGATCATTCCTGTACCTTGTCCAGCAAAGTCAAAGGGAAACGCGTTGATGATTTCCTGCTCAGCAAGCCGCATGACAGAAGACTCTGCGGCAAGTATCGGAAAGTTTACAACCTCATTCTTTTTGCCATCGGAGAGCGGGCCAGACCGTCGCCCGAAGACGGGCTCAAACATATGCCCTTGGGCAGCATAAACCTCAAGCATCTTCTTCCAGGCGGCCTCCCACTCAGGCTCCGCCTCCAACCACTTGTTGTGAAAATGGCGGACCTCACGGGTCTCAAACTTAAGGTAAGGCATGCGGCCATCATCAGTCTCGGTGCTCGTGAGTACCTGCCAGACAGTGCTGGGATCAGCCCAGTAGATTGAGGCATATCGAAATGTCTTCATGACATCCCTCATAGCCTTAGCTTCCCCACCAGTCGGCTTACGGTTTAAGCTAAACCCATCGGGACCCCAGCCGCTCGCGTTCTTAAAGTCGTTACCGAAAATGTCGTAGGCCAAGAGGTTGTGGGGGTCCTTACCTGTATCGAAACATTCGAGCAATCGAGGTATCTGCCAGTAGCAGGCTGTGATTCTTAGGTGCGCTTGGTCCAAGTCAGCGCCCACAAGTATTCGGCCCGGCGGAGCAGCGAAGATTTTCTTCAACCGACCTTGGCCTTTACGGTTACCGATATTCTGTAAGTTGGGACCGCTGCTTGAAAGCCTACCAACACTGGTCACATGTGCGTTCCATGTTGAGCGTACGCGACCATCCTCATGTACTAAACCCTTCTTGGGGTCTTGATCTCTGCGCCTAAGCGGAATCAATACCGTACCGAGAATCTTATTCTTCTCTCTCCGATACAGTCGAAGCTCCTTTACAAATGATTCTTGATTTTGGCTCAATCTCCCCGAAGCCAGGTGCGCACGAAGAACTGCGTCCCCTGTACCTGGTGCCCCGGTCTCAGTGTAAAACTCCCGTGCGTCCATCGACGCCGGTATGCCCAGACCCCAACGTTCGTACAACAGGGTTCGGATTTGATCGGCGCTACCGGGGTTCAGTTCGTTCACAGAGTCCGGGTCCAGACTTTTAAGCCCTACATCTTGTGCTAAGTTCTGCAGGTTCTTGTACCGCTTCTTCACTGAGATGACGTACTCGCACTCGAGATCCATACGTAGCTTCTGGTCAACCCACACACCGGACTTGTGCATCCCTACACACATCTCTTGTGTCGCGTGATCCACCTCATTCAGATTCCAGGGTCGCTCGATCGGCCAACCTGCCGGACGCAACTCGTCTGCGATAGGCTTGAACGCACCCGCCTTCGTCGAAGCATCAATCAATGGGACAACGATACGAGCGTTTACCGTAGAGTCGATGATGTTGTATCGAAGAAGCTCCGTGTCATCTTGGCTACCTGTGGATATCTTTGTACCCTTCTCAGTTGTCTCCCATCGCTCAACGTCTGTGAGAATCGAGCCGATAGTCTTCAGCCCTTTCGGCAGGTCAGGAGCCCGAAACCGAGCATGAAATAACGTGTCTACCAACGGCACAGGCGTAACGCCAAGCTGCGTCTCGACGACCATGCGATCATAGTACCCGGCGTTGTGCCCGACCCATACCCGCCCGTCGGTGAAAGCCTCACGGAGGATCTCAACAATCTCTCGCTCTTGGTCAGGTGGGTACAGGCGTGTATGCCCATCAGTAGAGAGGATGCCGATTCCGACAGCGCGGGCGTTTTGCGCAACAACATCTCGAGAGGCAGCACCTCTGTCGTTCAAGTCTGGGATCGCAATAGCAATCGTACGAAGCTTACACTCAAGCGGCTCGATGCCATCCGTCTCAACATCGTATGTCCAGAACGGGGCGCGCTGCCCTAACCACTCCCGAAGCTCTTGAGGTGATGGGTTGATGAGTGAGTCAGGTTGAGTCCATCGCAGCGTGCCGTCGAACCAGCGGAAAGCCTTAGCCAAGTCTGCGTGGAGTACGTGGCGCCAACTTGGTGACCTTAAAATGAAAGACGGGTGAAGCATAGGAAGAAGCTTCCGTGACCCGTTCGTAGGAACCCAGTCCCAGTTGTCGTCAATCTGCATGGGCCCACCGCGCATAGCCTGTATGCTTGTCGATTGACCCGTCAATGCAGACGTTGCGGTCTTACCTAAGGTGATGACCTTCTGATATCGAGACACTACATCGATTAGTCTTGGACGACAGCACACAGCGGGGTGGGGGTAGGCGTCCAACCCCTGCTTGACGCGCTTTTTATTCAGGCGGTCTAAAGCCTTCTCCATCCTGCGCCAGGACCCAGACTCTTGTCCCGGAGGCCTACAAGATATTACGTGGTCTAAGTCTACATCTATGCGTCGACGGTTCGCTAACGCAAGGGCGTTACCCCACTCACTCCCTGCGCGACCTACCAGAGGCCGACCATGTTGAACCTCATCTGGTCCCGGAGCTTCTGCTATCGCAATGACAGAGGCCCCCCGATGGAACTCTCCACCGACGGGCCTCCATTCATCTTTATGCAGTGGCCCCTCTGGCCCCAAGGGGCAGATGTCGCATTGAGCGCCACAACTCTTAGGGCTAAAGGATGCCACTACTTAGCTCACGATACCTTGTGCTGCGCTTGCAGGGGGAGGCAAAGCCACGCCGGCCGGAGGCACAGGAGCACCGTTCGTAGCTGTGGCTTGTACCTTTGCTGCCGGTGTCGGTGCTGGCGAAGCCTCGGTGGTATCCTTGTCCGCCGACTTCATGGCCTCATACTGAGCCTTAGTCATGAACTTTTTGACTTCGTTGTATGAACCTGAAACGCCTCGTTGGCCAGGTACGAACTCGACGTAAGCCAAGCGACCGTTGTTCTGGGCGCTCAAGAACCAAGAGTCGTTGATCTCTGACGCAGTCTCGATATTCTCTTTTGTGTAGCCAAGAGACTCGAGCACGGTACGAAGTGCCGCCATGCGCCCGCGAACTTGCTTGTCAGTAAGGCCCGGAAGAGCGTTACCGTCGTTGTCGTAAGGTAGGCTGAGGAACGTAAACATCTTGAATCCGTTCTCAAATTGGACATGGAAGCGCCGAGTACCGGGCTTGTCATTAGCTCCAGTCTCAATGTCTACGATAGAAACAGGGTAAAAACCTGGCGTAGGGACTGAAGACCCTAAAGAGCTAATACCTTGAAATGCGTTGCCTGAAATTTTGATAGCCATTGTTGGCTCCGTTGTTTGGGTTGTTGGTCAGGATGACCGGGGGTTGAATATTATTTACTTGGTGGTGGGGGTGGGAGCGTCGGCGAGTTTGCCGACTTTGTTTCTTTCTCGTTGAAGTCAAATAGCGACCGTTGACCCTGCTGCAACAAGACGCCACGGGCAATGCCGTCTTGGCACGCCCAGCGTAAGTGTAGTGGGTTGTCAGTCCGACCTGACACTGCTGACTGGATAGCATCCTGTACTGCAGCACCACCCAACATATCGTCTGCCACAGATTGAGCAACCTCATCTTGCCATTCAAGTCCCGGAAGTCGACTTAATTTGTAGTTACTCTCACTTGCTCGAAGGATCTCTCGGAGGTTCCCCGGCGTCTTCGTCGAGCATATACCGGTACGGTCACCCGTCACCCACTCAGGGTTAGTCGGGTCGCAGTAATAAATTCCCGGAAACCATGGGTCAGGGTAGTTCGGGTCAACCATGGCACGTACGTTTAGATCACACCATGAGGGAAGTGTTTCAACTTGATTACGTGAAGGTACGTTAGGGCCGCCAGGGCAGAATCTTCCGTCAGCATTTGTGCCTGGCGTACGTTCGTGAAACGTCATTACGAGATGGACACCCAGGTGCCGGGATAGGTGAGCTATCTCGAGTAAGTGCTGGTTTAATTGTTGGTACGGGAAGAACCGATCTTTCTTACCGCTCCTACCCATAGGGGACTCATCTGCCCACTCAAGCATAGAGTGTTGACATAGGTGACTTAAGTCATCGATGACGACGGCACCGTACTTCTTTGCCTCACCAGTATCTGCAAGCTCGCGCAAAAGGGCGACAAGGCTAACCAAGTTCTTGGGTGACTCTGGGTGTACGGATGGAGTAAACCCCAGTTCATTTTGGGCGACAAGAGTTATCGCAGAGGGCACACCCAAGAAAAGCGCGGTAGGAAACGCAGCCAGCGCGTCACTTGTCTTTTTCTGTTTGGGCTTACCGTAGATGGTAATCATTACATTTGGAAGCGCATTATCGGGGGTCATTACTTTCTCCAGGTTTCTTGTGGGGGGATTAAACTGTGGCCGCTTCGCCATAGAAGCACATCTTCATCGCAGGGCAGGCACCATATCTGCCCACACACGATGTCTCATGCTGAACTTTTGGCCAGTCCCAAAACTCTGGTAGCTCCAGGTCTAGCCGCGCTAAGCGGTGCTCTGCCCGCCAAAGCATGTCAGCAAAGTGCCCATCTCTATGAGGCGTAGCAGGAACCATAGGTCGCGCAACATTCCAAGGCTCTTGTGTCTGAATAAGGTTCAGTGCGACACCACCGAAGTCGGCGCCATACAACTGCTTACCCATGATGCGGAATGCAGCAAAACCTCCGTCGACCGCATAGCCATCGACACTACCCTTCACAGACACTCGGGCCTGATGCTTGTGGTCCCAGATAAAAATCTTCCCCGCTCGGTCACGGATCACGAGATCTAATCGTCGGGTAAGAACTATGGCTGAACCGCAGTCTGGGTGCCCAGGGCAGTTCAGGGGCGTAGGAATGATCTTGCCGCCGTCGTAAGCCTTCACGTATGCCGCACGGCGGTTAAAGTGCTGGTCCTCTGGGTGTACAACCCACAAGCCCCACGTGTTATCCTTCGTACCCAGCACAGCGGTGACTGGGTACTCTACTGCGACGACGTCACCCGGACATTCAGGATGCTTGTCCATATACCGATGAAACGTTTCAACCATACGCTCGATGTATTCATGCCCACCATTGGCGTCGCACCACGCATGTACAGATTCTTCCGGACCCAGAAAGACACTGGGGTCATAGTACCGTGTCTCGTCAACCCACACGCCCTCAGAGGACCGTGCGCCCCAGATTGCATGTTGGTGTGCCTGGATGACGTGGCCCATGCTTCCGCGAGTCAAAGCGCTGGCAGGAATCAAACTCATGTTCAGTCTGTTCTGATACGCGAACAATTGGGGGCACCGGAAGAATGATCCGATACGAGACCAGCCACGAGACGATCTACCTGCATCGATAAGAATCTTATTCATACTTCTGCGGCTCTCCTCAAGTTCTCGATCCGATACTTGGCGCTCCGAGCAAGCTTCCACAGCCGCCGCTTCTGAGCTTCGATCATTATCTTTTGAGGGTCGACACCTTCCTTAGCCAATGTTGCCCAAGGCACTCGCCTACGGTGAAGTCGCTCATCGTCTAAATCCATTACACTATCTCCAACTTGCTGATAATACTGCTTACAAGGGCTTCTTCGTCTTCCATGCCGAGCAGCTTGTCACCTAAGCCTTCAAGTTCGTCTGCCTTTAGGAAGGACTCAATGGGTCCGAATTTCTCAACGAGAATCTCTACGACTCTTTCGTCGTAAGTACCTACAGCGACAACGACTTTTAATAGTGTGGCGCTACCGCCAAGTCGGTCGAACCGACCCTTCCACTGTACGAAGTCACCGGGTTTCCAGGGAAGCATAGCGAAAATGGCGAGGTCCGCAGTCTGCATACCGTCGACACCTGTTCCAACGCTTTGCCCTGTTGCGACTAAACAACAGGGTCCGCTGGACTCCCGAAAGGCATCAACCATCATGTCACGATCTGACTCGGGCACACCCCCGTGTGCCATCCAGACTGGAACCTCACCTAAGGCTTCATCTCCGCGCTTAAGGGCTCGACGCAGATCATGCTCCCACAGTTCTGTTTCTCGCCGCCTGGCGGTAAAGATGACTACCTTACCCCCACCTTTTAAGCCTTCTATCGCTTCGCTAACAACATACTTACGCTTCCGACTACACGCTTCAGACAGCCGGGCCTCAACCACACGCTCTCTTGCCAGCGGGTTTGCACGGGCTTCCCGGACCATACCCCGCATTGCTTGACCGAATGTCTGGTCATCGCTCCACCTGTCTGCCCGATTCAACTCCGTTGAGCTTAGGTATACAACCTGTACCCTCGTATCGGGTAACGCTGCGTGCGACTCAGAATATGGAACCTCATGTACGAAGAATGAGCACCGAGCCTTTAGCTCATCCAAGTTGCTGGCACCGGTATCGTCTAAACCACCGTACTGACCCGGCCTGGCGGCACAGTAGCGGTGCGCAAAGTTCGAGTAGCTATGAGAGAATCCGCCAGGAGAAAGTAAATCCAGTTGAGACCAGAGGCGCCGAGGACGCCCGTCATCGAGAGGTGTGGCTGTCAGGCCAACGCGGAGCTTGAGACTTTTCATTCGGCTCAAGTCCATCGCGGCCACAGCACGGTTCTCTCGGTCAATAGCAGAGTTCGCGCGGTTGCTAGCTGCGGTCTTTCGCCGCTCGAAGGACACGCTGCCGTCAGCTTCTTGGATAGCCGTCCATCGTTTGCGGCTGCCGTGTGTGTGAATCTCGTCGAGTATTAGGATGCTTGGCTTGAGCTTCTTCGCAATATCAAAATTGTCAGCTAAGGATTCAGCACCGATGATTACAAACGGGCGCTTTGATGTCCCGCACTCCTCGATGTACTCATCGAAGGTTTGGTCTTTCTTCCTACGCCCAGATGACGGACGTACCCGAAACGGTTTTATATGTGTGTACTCCTGAACCTGACTCCACCAAACATGGCGCGCCTTGGCGGGGCATACGACAAGAATAGGGCCCGTCCGGCAAAGGGATGCCATGATAGCGCCCAGAGTTTTACCTGAACCACAGGCCCAAACATTCATCGACCAGGGCCTCGTGCGGCACCAAGCCACACCCATGAACTGGTAGGGAGTCGCGATATCTAAGACGTGCTCTCGAAGTTCACCGTCAAGGGTAGAGCGATGCGCTAACTCTCGACCACTATCGCGGAGGCTTTGTAGTTCTGCAGGGTCGGGTGACCAACCAGTAATCGACCCAGTACCACCCAAATCCGAGTAGGTGTAAGCCATTAAGTTGTGCGCGAGCAAGCCCTCGACCAACCAAGCAGCGTGCAAGGGTGCATATATTTCGCATGATGTGAATTGGCCTCGCTGCTCAGGAGCAGAGTTCTTTAGTCGAAACTTTCTGCGGTACCCAGACATCCGACCGTACACAAGTGTACCAGGAACTAAACCCTCGATTCTCTCGAGGAAGCTCAGGTCATGCATTGAGGCTACGGAATAGTTGATGTGGGGTTGCCCGTTCATGACTCGAACATATGTCAACCATGACAGGGTGTCAAGGACTAAAGTTGACGTGGTGTTCTTTATGGGCTACCGTTGTGGTTCAACCGGAGATAACATGTCCGATAGCGCATTTGCCCGCTTCATGCGAAAATCAAGGGAATCAAGATTGTGGACCTTAGCTGACCTATCTCGAGCCGCAGGCTTGAGTCAGTCTGAGGTTAGTCGAATCGAGTCAGGTGCGCGCCTACCTACAATGAGACACGTAAAGGGTCTTGCGGAAGCGTTCTCCTCATCACCTAAGACTGCCGAGAATGAGCCTGTTCGATATGAAAGTTGGGTAGCTCACTTGGTTGATTTAGGGGAGCGCGCAAGAATCGATGCGAGAAGTGGTCCCGGTCGCTGGTCTCGCCGATGAGCTATATTGTGTCAATGGATACAACTGAAAGACTCGCAGAACTTTACGTGGCTGTAGAAAACGCCGCTCAGTTAATCGTTGCCCTAGAAGATTTGGGGTACAAGGGGTTAGACGTCAATCCGATTGACGGTGGTTACGGGTTATTCCTCGACGAAACCCTGATCGCCGCAGCGCTCGACGATAATGTCGCAGACGCGTCGGAAAAACTAATAGATCGGTGCGCCGATAAGTTTGTTCACGACATCCCAGAAGTATAAGACGACCATCATGGCACGGTGTGGACGATGCGGACTATGGGCTAAGTACCCGAAAGACTTCAGCGAGAAGCAATGGGCCGGTATGTGTCTTTGGTATCGCCTTCGTCTACCGGAGGAGTCGGTGTGGGAGCACCGAAAGTGCGACAACTTCTTTGAACGCGTACCTCAGTGGGATGAGAAGAATCATCTGGACTACGCCCTGAAGTGGTCTGATATTGGGCGCAGTTGGCGTGCCAGTAGACGAGCCCTGTTCTTCTCCGTGTCCGCATTGAGTCTCTCTATTGTAGGACTACTGCTTAGCCTACTATAGTGCCGGCTCATCAATGAGCGTGTAGGTAAAGCTGTTTCCCCACTTCTTTTTAGCGGCGTAGCAGATAGACATGAACTCATCAAAGTCTGCGCTATGGCTGAACACTTGGCATCCAGCCGACCACTTGTTTACTTGCGTTGAGTCTGCGCCGGCTTTGTGGATGTTGATTCCGAAGTAGCCTTCTTCTTCTGTACTGACTTCGGCATCAATGATGTCGTCTTTGTTGTCGTCTCGGTAGACTTTTACAGAGCCCCCCTGCTGAGTAAGGGCGTCATACTTGCCGCGATGCTTTCCGATCTTGTAAACGCTGCGGTATTGGCCTGGTACGAGAATGGCGGTACCACTCACGTTACTCGGGTTCTCAAGCCAATAAATACCTGGCTCCGTAGTGCACTCCCATGTTCGGGTGACCCACCCCTGCTCATCCCGAAAGACAACGCACATACGATCATCAAAGCTGTTGGCCTTGTGGTCCTTGCTTCGAATGCCGATGATGTTCAGGTTGTACTCACCCTCTTCAAATACGGCATGCCCAAGCGCATCAACATGATCTAAAAGAATAGGTCTCATCAGTCACAATCGGCGTGAGTAGCTTGGCAAATTTTAGCCTGGTTAATGGCTTGTTGTTGCTGTACTTCCAACATCTTAGCCATCAATACCTCCATCTTATCAAGACGGTTCTCTACACCCTCAATCTTCAGGTCGACAACCTCTTGTTTCCCTGACTTAGATTCAAGGACAACCACGCGCTTACTGAGATCTTCAGTATCTTGAGCCGCAGACTCAAGCGACGCAACAGAAATACCCGCAGCAAACACAACAGTGATGCCGGGGATCATCCAGTCTTTCATATTCATTTTCCCGCTCCAGAACTGTAGTAGTAGGTAGTCCCTAACCCAGCCGTGACAATACCGACGACCACTAACGTTTCTATCCTACCAAGCCAACGTTGAGTTCCGGGCCTCTGCAACCACGGCTTTGGCTCAAGTTCAAGGTTTAACCTCTGTTTATACCAATCTCTTTCTCGAGATAGCTCGGCTGTGTCGATTTGGTAACGTGCGCTAAGGTTCTTTGACCAAACTTCAGTCGCTAACAAATCCGCATAATCAGACAGTGGCACCGCAACAGCCGAACAATCCGAGATCGATACATCGATAGTTAATTCCGACGAAAACGGTTTACCCTTATTGATCGGAATCACTCGTGCGCATTGCCCTGCAACAGGCTTTGGGACGTCAGGGCGAGGAGGCGGGTCCATTGCAAACGCCGAAGATATTAGTAAGGTCGCAATCATTTTCTTCTTCTCGCGTTGCCTCTACTTGCAAGGTCATCCGCAGGCGAGCCGCCCTCGAGATCCCTCTTGATAGCTTCCAAGTCTTTTTGAGCCTCTTTGTCACTTATGCTGCGCGCGACATCGGCCACTTTATTTTTTGGTGGTCTTGGGCGTTTGCGTTCTTTTTTACCCGACCCCTTTAGGCGCAGAAAGGCTGCTATGGCTGCAATGAGGCCGACAAAAATCAAAGTAAACGAGTCCGTCATAACCATCCTTACGACGCTATGAGGCGCACAATGACCGCGCTTGAAGGTGATGTCGCATCCTGCACGGCGTTGTTACTTGTACACCATAAAGTCAGGCCCGTTCCATATGCTTGCCCCTCTGGAAAAGCATAAGAAGCTTTTGAGCCCGGTGAAGCGGAGAGTATCCAGGTCGGAACACGTGTCGCCGGGGTTGGCGCCGATTGAGCGTCTTTAATTCTTAGGTACGCTGATGTAGTTGCGTTTGCGGTATTGTCGATTTCTACAAGGTACAGCGTACCTGTACTATTGCCCGTGACATGGGGCTCAACTGAAGTGTCCGCAGTAAAATCGATAACAAGAGTACCGCCTAAGGCACTGATTGTAGTTGTCTTTGTGACAGCCATAACTACCTCAAGTGCAGATTAACGTGACGGCAACAGTGCCCGCAAAATCCGTTGTATTATCCTCGGCACTAGACGCACTGACCCAAAAGTTCAGCATGTCAAAAGCAAACCCTGTAGGTATCTGCACTGACCGCACAGAAGTGCCCGCGCCTTTAATAGCAATCTCAGTGAGAGCCGTGTCTTTGCCGTCTAAGATGTGTAGTGAGACTGCGGCAGACGTACCTGCCGAGTCTAAAAACGCTGCGTACAGAGTTCCACTACTTCCAGTCGCGTTCACGACTACCGTTGCGTCTTCTATCGAAGTGCACTTGACTATCTTGTAGTCAACAGCATCGTGGAATCCGGTAATGGTAAGTGACGCGGCCATCGTTTATCACTTCTTTCCGAGGCCAATAGCGCTCATAGCCTTCTCAGCACTGTCACCCGCGATGTAGGCCAGACCAAGGTAAAGCCACTGACCGGAGTCAAGCATACCGGCGACAAGAAGGCCGGTACCAAGAGCAAGAACAGCAAGACGACGCCAAGAGACGCGCTTCTGAGAGCAAAAAAGTGAATTAATAAAATTCTTCATGATCAAGTTCCTCCAAGAACTGTGACGATAGCTGACCCACCAGGGTCATCCTGACCACTATTATTACTAGCAGTAGTTGTTGTTGCGATAAAACTAATTCCGGTACTGAAGGTTTGTCCCGCCGGAAAAAGGTAAGTCACCTGCGAGTTAGCCGGGCAGTAAAATCGGTAAACGGGGTCGTTGGTTAACGTATATGATGTGGCCTCTTGGACCTTGACATAAAACGCCGTGGGCACCAGAGAGCCGTCAATTTTCCAGCAATAGAACTTGCTCGCTTTTGTCACTCCCGTGAAGATGTTGTCGCCTGACCCTGAGCCAGTGGCATCCGCGGCGGTGTCGATGACAAGCGTTTCAGCTAATCGCTTCGGAACATTCGTTACTTTAATTGCCATGGTTGACTCCTACGAAACTACCATCGTGATGATAACAGTACCACTGTTGTTTGTGGTGGTCATTGCGGTCGAGGTATCAGCATTACTATCATAAAGTCCTGCTGAGAGAGCCGAAAAAGGTATTCCACCAGGAAAGGCCATGCGAATTGTCTGATCCTGGTCAGCTTTAATGATTATGTCTGGTGCGGTAGATCCGACTGTGACTGACGCTGACTGTAACCACAACTTAAGAAAGTAGTTGTGGTTGATACCTGTCGATAAATCTAAGGTAATATCGCGGAGAGTGCCGCTACCTTGAACCACATCGATAAGGGGTACCGCTGTAAGACTCGTATCACTGACGATTTTATACGGTAAGACGGCGGCAGAAAAACTAGCGATTTTAAGATTTGCACTCATGATTTTTCCTTATACAGGTAAGTATACGTTCGGGACGACATCGATACAGTC
>TARA_R110002050_G_scaffold298890_2_pt1 | contig 29673 bp, 33 predicted proteins | sample TARA_R110002050 | Tara Oceans TARA_R110002050 (sample SAMEA4396988) | marine metagenome | biome: Polar Biome; feature: [DCM] deep chlorophyll maximum layer (ENVO:01000326); material: water (ENVO:00002006), including particulate matter (ENVO:01000060) such as... | depth 25 m
TTATTTCAATTTCAAAAATTTACTCTTTCATAAATGCGTCCATAACGTCATTACTAACGCCCATATTACTGAATCCTCCATCATTATATAAGTTTTGTAATGTAACGCGTTTTGTAAGGTCACTAAACATGGCTACTGTATAATTCGCACAATCGAGAGCTGTTGCATTTCCAAGAGGGGACATTTTATCAGCATAAGCAATAAAACCTCCAAACCCTTTCACACCTTGACCAGCCGTAGTTGGGGTTGGTGATTGAGAAATAGTATTGACCCGAACTTTTTTATCTTTTCCAAAGAAATAGCCAAAACTACGTGCAATACTTTCAAGATAAGCCTTATTGTCTGCCATATCATTATAATCTGGAAATACACGTTGTGCCGCCATATAACTTAAAGCAACAATACTTCCCCATTCATTCATAGCATCCGCTTTATATAAGGTTTGCATCACTTTATGAAATGACATAGCAGAGACATCTGTTCCCTTTTGGGTCCACTCATAATTTTGATTTGTATAATGATTTCCTTTTCTAACATTTATTGACATACCTATTGAATGTAACACAAAATCAATCTTACCTCCTAATATCTCCATTGATTTTGCTACCAAATTTTCTAAATCCTCAATAGAAGTTGCATCCGCAGGAATAATTTGAGAACCCGTTTTTTCTGCAAGTTCATCTATTTGTCCCATTCGCATTGCAATTGGGGCATTACTAAGTACAAAAACGCCACCTTCTTCATGAACGCGCTCTGCAGTTTTCCAAGCAATTGAATTTGAGTCTAATGCTCCAAAAATGATTCCTTTTTTTCCTTTTAGTAAATTGTATGACATGTTTTGTTTAGTTTATAGTTGGTATAATAATAGTTGTATTTCGGCTTCAAAGATACTAATTAATTAAGTAATTCTTTTGCATGTGCCATAGCAGATGATGATATTTCAAAACCTCCAAGCATTTGTGCTATTTCAACAATCCGTTCATCATGATTTAATCTTACAAGGTTGGTTCTTGTCACCTCATTCACATCTTCTTTAAATACCTTGAAATGTGTATGCCCCTTAGCTGCAATTTGTGGTATATGCGTAATTGAAATGACTTGCATAGTTTGACTCATCAACACCATAATATCACCCATTTTATTTGAAATTTCACCAGAAACACCAGAATCTATTTCATCAAAAATAATAGTTGGTAATTGAATATATGTTGATAAAATTGATTTAATGGCCAACATAATTCTTGATAATTCTCCTCCAGAGGCTGCTTTTTTAAGCTCGTTAAATTGCCCGCCTTTATTCGCAGAAAATAAAAAAGTCAATTCATCTTTTCCATTGAAATAAAAATTATTACCATAGCTAGTTTGTATTTGAAATTGCGCATTTGGCATCCCTAAACTTGCTAAAATAGATTCTAACTGGTTTATTAATTTAGGAATTGCTTGTTCCCTATTTTCGTGAATAGTTTTCGAAATAATATTTAATTGAGACGTTTTTGTTTCAATTTCATTTCTTTTTTTCTGAATAGTCGCGTCCAGGTTTTCTGTGATTGCAACTTTTTCATCTAACTCATTTTTTACCTGAAGTAGCTCAGAGATATTAATTGATGCATGTTTTTGCATCAAATTATTAATTCGTAATAATTTAGCATTAACCTCTACTAACCTATTTGGATCCGCTTCCAGATTATCATGTAAGTCATTAATTTCCTTAAATACATCATCCATTTCAATAAAGCTACTTTGTACCCTTAAAAACAAATCCTCATATTTTGAAGAATACCCTTTTAACTTATTGAAGTTATTTTTTAACCCATTAAGTGATGTTAAAATTCCTATTTGCTCATCATTCAAGAGTTGATATGACTCTGAAAGCTTTTCTTTAATGGCTTCTACATTACTTAAAGTTTCATGCTCTTCCTCAAGTAACTCTAGCTCCCCATCAATAAGATTTGCTTCAACCAATTCATTCAATAAAAATGAATTATAATCATGTTCTTTAATGGCTTCTGCTTGAAAATCAAGAAGGTCTTTAAGTTCCTTTTCAAGTTTTTTGAATTGTTTCAATTCCAGCTTAAAATGTTGAAGATGCTCTTCGTTTTTTGCCAAGGCATCAATCACCTGAAATTGAAAATCGTTACTTATAAGCTGTAAGGTTTCATGTTGTGAATGAATATCTATCAAGCGTTCTCCTAGAAGTTGAAGGCTATTCAAATTAACCGGTGAGTCATTTACAAACGCTCTGGATTTGCCTGAAGGCAAAATTTCCCTGCGAATAATAGTTTGAGATTCATAATCAAAACCTTCAGAATCAAACAATTTTTTAAGATGGTAATTACTGACGTTAAAAACAGCTTCAATGACACATTTTTGAGACGTATCTTTTAAACTACTTAAATCAGCACGCTTTCCTAGAATTAAGGACAATCCACCTAGAAGAATAGATTTTCCGGCGCCGGTTTCACCTGTAATTATTGACAATCCTGTATTAAAATTAACTTGAAGATTATCAATTAAAGCATAATTTTGAATGGATAGCGATGTTAACAAGGCGTGTAAACGTATTAAAAGATTATCAAACTAAGATAGTTGAGTTTTACTGTTAATCAAACTTAAAACTTAATATTTCTCCATTTGCTGGAATAAGTTGGGGCTACTTTTTGCAAGGCTTCTTTAATGCTGGCTATATTCACATTTGGCCCTTCACTAAATATTTGCTCAATCTCATCTGCTTTTGCATCAAAAAAAGTTCGCAATAAAAATGAATTTGGTCTTCGATTATTCATGATTTCAAATAATTTTATAGCATCAGCAATTTTTTCCTTTCCTGTTTTAGCATTATCAGCCATAACATCCAATCCATCCCTATGATATTGATACATGACATCTCTAAATTCTTTAAAGGTGGGCGATAATAAGTTATCTATTAAAGAAAATTTACTTTGTAAGCCATCTGCAACCTTCCATCCTTTATAATTTTCTTGTTGAGAATAATTTACAATAGCTTGTGCTTCATTAAAATAGACATCTCCTCCATTTTCAGAAAATGAATCTGCATCCAACCCTAAAATCATGTACGCATGAAAGGCAATCACCGATACTAAATTAGACTCAAATTGGTTTGAATTAAAAATTAAATTTTGAAATTCTAAATATTTAAACGTCAGATCTTTATCGTTAAAGTTGTAAATAGGTGTGCTATAAGAAGATCCATAAACAGGTCGTGAAGATTGCACTTGAATGGATCCTTGAAAAATTTCACCACTATAGTCTGTAATATTTAAAATCATACTACAGTTTATTCTTTCTTGAGGATTAAAGACCCTCTCTGTCCATTTGGTATTATTAACAAACTCCGTTAGTTGTTTTTCCAAAGTTTTAAAAATGGGTAAATTTTCATCTCCTGTTTGTTGTGCATCAACCACAACATTACAATTAAGTTCTTGAGAAAAACTTGCAAAGCTTAAACAAAGGAAAACAATAGTTAAAAAATTACGCATCAATTTGTTTTATAATTTCATTTAATAAATCATTGGCAACGTCAGTTTTAGACTTTAATTGAAACTTAATAATGTTCTCTTTATCATCAATAAAAGTCACTTTATTTGTTTCAGTTTTAAAACCTGCCCCTTTATCCTTTAACGAATTTAAAACAATTAAATTTAAATTCTTGGCTTTTAATTTTGCTTTTGCATTTTCTAATTCGTTATTAGTTTCCAATGCAAACCCAACAAGAAATTGTTGGTGTTTAGTTTTTCCTAAGGAAGCTAAAATATCTTTTGTTTTTTCCAATTCTAATGTGAGGGTGTTATCTGCCTTTTTTATTTTTTGAGCAGCAACTTGTTTTGGTTTAAAATCTGAAACAGCAGCCGAAAGAATAGCTATGTCAACCTCTTTAAAATATTGATGAGTAACATCATACATTTCCTGGGCAGAGACTACTGGAATCATTTTTACCAAATGATGAGAAACTGTTTGATGGGTTGGTCCAGAAATTAAAATAACCTCCGCTCCTAAATTAGCAGCTGCTTTGGCAATTTCAAATCCCATTTTGCCGCTTGAATGATTACCAATGAACCGAACAGGATCAATAGCTTCATAGGTTGGCCCTGCCGTAATGAGTACTTTTTTCCCCCTAAGGGGTAATTTGTCTAAAATATCTTTTTCAATAAATGAAACCATATCTTCTGGTTCCGCCATTCTGCCTTCACCAATCAATCCACTTGCCAATTCTCCGGTACCTGCAGGAATCATGACATTACCAAAGCTTTTTAAAATCTGAAAGGACTGTGTTGTGGTTGGATGTTTATACATATCCAAGTCCATGGCAGGTGCAAAATACACAGGACATTTTGCTGATAAATAGGTTGCTAACAACAAATTATCACAAACGCCATGTGCCATTTTAGATAAGGTATTGGCGGTTGCCGGAGCAACTATCATAAAATCAGCCCAGAGACCTAAATCTACATGACTATTCCAAACAGCATTATCCTGCCTGCCGGCAGGCATGGCATCCTCATTATTAGTAAATGATGAGAATACAGGATTTTTTGAAAGGGTTGATAAGGTTAAGGGGGTAATAAATTCTTTAGAAGCAGGTGTCATAACAACTTTTACGTTAGCACCTAATTTCACAAATAACCTAACTAATGAGGCCGTTTTATAAGCGGCTATACCAGCACTAATGCCTAAAAGTATATTTTTGCCGCTTAATATTGACATGTTAAAATTATTCTTGAGTATCGTCCTCAGTATTTCTGAAATAAATTTTATCAGTAAGCCATTCTTGAACAGCTAATGCATGAGGTTTTGGTAATTTTTCATAAAATTTAGAAACCTCAATTTGCTCTTTGTTTTCAAAAATTTCTTCAAGACTGTCATTGTAAGTCGCAAATTCTTCCAACTTATCAATGAGTTCTCTTTTAATTTCTGAGTTAATTTGCTCTGCGCGTCTGGCGATAATAGATATTGACTCATATATATTCTCAGTCACCTCATCAATTTGATTTCTATCATACGTTACTGTATTTACAGGAGCGTTGGTTTTTTTTAAATCTATTTTCATGTGTTTATATTTATTTTTTTCAAATGTCACATGTAACATCTATAATCATTTCCTTGTATGTTTGAAAATTAATCATGGATGTTTCATTATATATTAGCATTTGTACTATAATTTTTTAATTCTTCTTCAATTTTATTAGCGATATCCTTAACCCCTTCAATATATTTTGAATTGGGATAGGCTTTTATAAAACTATCTGCATTTATTTTGGCTGATGTTAATCTCATTTGCTTTTTACGCTCAACACTATTTGTAGCAAGTTTATAAGAGGCGTCCAATTTATAAAATAACGCATCTTCACGTAAAGTTGACCCAGGGAAATCAAAAATAAAATTATCAAATGATTTTATGGATGCTTCAAAATCTGAAATTTTATTATATTGTTTTGCTATACTGAAAGCTTTCAGTTCTAATTTAAAATCTAATTCCTTTACTAGTTTATTTGCTTCTGATACATATTCAGTATCTGGAAATAAATTTATGAATCCTTGTAGTTTTTCAATAGCTTCTTTAGTCTCTTTTTGATCTTTTGTATAAACCGGAGATAACATATAATAACTTTTTGCCCCTAAAAAAGAAGCTTCAGCCAATTTTTCACTTTTAGGATAACTAGAGGCAAATCGTTCAAACTGATAACCCGCCACGTAGTAATCTTTCATTTTGTAAAATGACTGGGAATATAAATACATTAATTTTTCTGCTTGAGGTTTCCCTCTATATTCCGGTACTACTTGTGCAAACAACTTATTTGCCTTTTCATACTTACCTTTATTGTAAAGACTATCACCTAATTTAAATTTCGCACCAATATCTTCAGATTTTAATGCTTTTTGATATTCGCTACAACCACTTAAAGTGACCAATAAAACTATTATAAATAAAAATTTCTTCATGAATTTAAAACAAGATGCAAAATTAAGGTATTATTATGGATTTTAAAAATATAATTTGTCGCTAAAATAACCTTTGAAATATAGCCATCATAGGCTTTAAGTAATATTTAACACTAGTTAAATTGATTAATAAAATCCTTTATTTTTTCTTTTAACGGGTTAGATGCAGGTACTAATGGCAACCGGACAGTGTCCTTACATAAATTTAAAGCTTCAAAAACAGCTTTAATACCAGCTGGATTGTTTTCTTCAAAAATATACCCAATAACATCCATTAATTTAAAATGAATATGATACGCTTTTTTGGCATCTCCTTGTAATCCTAATCTAATCATATCTGAAAATTCCTTTGGAAATGCCTGACCAATAACAGAAATTACACCGGCACCACCTGCTAATACAATTCCTAAGGCCAAATCATCATCACCTGAAATTATCAAAAAGTCTTTGGGTTTGTTCTTTAATAATTTCAGATATTGTGAAACATTGTTTCCTGCTTCTTTTACTGCAATTATATTTTCAAAATCATTTGCTAACCTTAGTGTGGTTTCAGATTCTATGTTTTTTGAAGTCCGACCAGGAACATTGTATAAAATGATATCTATTGGTGAGGCCTTTGAGATAGCCTTAAAGTGTTGATAAATCCCTTCTTGTGTTGGCTTACTATAATATGGGGAAACTGATAATATAGCATCAAAAATACTTAAATCAGTTGTTTTAATTTCTTCAATTACATTAGCTGTATTATTGCCGCCAATGCCTAAAACCATTGGCACCCTACCTTTATTTGCTTTAGAAATGGTTGCAATTACGTCCTTTTTTTCTTGTTGGGAAATGGTAACACTTTCACCGGTAGTACCACAAATCACAAGATAATCTGTGCCATTATTGATGTTGAAATTTACAATGTTTGCCAAGGCATCATGATCTATACTTAAATCTGGATTAAATGGGGTAACCAATGCAACGCCAGTACCAAAAAATTTACTGTTCATTTTTAATTTTTTTTAGGATGGTTAAGTATTTAAAAAGCTCGCTTTTAAAGAGGTCAAATTCTATTAAATGTGTTTTTATTATTAAATCATTCATGCTTGTGTCTGACTGTAAAATACCGATTTTAAGTTCAGCCTTTGACATGGCTGTTAGTAATTTCAACTCCAGTTCATCCTTTGAATAATAACTGATTAAAGCATCAAATTTGGTGTCTAAAAAACCCTGTAACTCAACATTTTTGACTTTTCCGTTCCATGCAAAATCTTTTGAATTGAAGCATGAATCCCAAGATTTTTGCACTTCTTCATCATTGCTGGAATAGGCTATGACTTTTAAATTGTTTGGACGAATATTTAAAAATTCCGCCAATTTTCTGAAAAGGTCAAAATCATCAACCTCATCAATATGGATAATGACGCCTAAACTTTTAATTTTGTTATTGGTTACATCAACTATTCGGTTTGATACTATTTTGTTTAAGTATTTTAATTTAGATTTTTCTTTAAATCCCTTTAAAATCATTTGTCTTTTTACTTTCGTCAAAGGTAATAAAAGTACATTCAAAAAATTAACAAAAAATATAAGTTTAAATTATAAGCTTTCATCAGACCTGTTTAATAAAAAAATATAGTTGTGAAAGCAGCGATATCACTCAATTATTGATTAGGATACGCATAACTTTTTTTATACAAACCTATCCTCGCCAAAATATAGAAGGTCAAAATATGCTGATTTTAACCAGGTTTGATGCTAATGCATTACCTGAAGGCAAGTAGGTTTTTGCTTTGTACTGATAATAACAATGAGGCTGTCTGAAAAGTCGTCATCGCGAGTCCCGATAGCTATCGGGAGAAGCAATCTGCAAATTGCAAGTTATTGTTTTACAGATTACTTCGAAATAAAAATTTCTCGTAATGACGGTTAATATATACTTTTTAGACAGCCCCTTTTTAAACTAAAATATTTTTTGAATATGCATGATGATCATTCACCTCATTTAGTCTTTTTGGCAATTTATTATATTCCATAATATATTTAAAAAAGAAGAAAAGCCCAACCACATGTAAAATCCTATCCAGAGCTAATAAACTCCAGTGATAAACATAATAATGACTTACATAATTTAGAATATCAGAAAACACAAAACTTATTGCCATTATTAAAAACAGAATAGACAATTTGGTTTCAGAAGTCAAATAAATTCCAAAAGCAATAATTACTAAAAAAATCATAGAAATACTTTTTACTCCAAACAAAAATACCTCAAGACTATCTGGTACAATTGTTTTCAAAATACTGTAAATAGTATACAAGAAGTACATGTTTATTAATATTACAAATATTAAATATAAGGCAATGACTATATTGATTTTTTCAAAGTTAAATTTAGGCGCCACAAAACCAACTAAACAAAAATAACTTAATAAATACATAATGCTTGATGCCTTTAAAAAGGTTTCGTTTGAAAAAAACATAGAAGCTGAATCTCCTAAAAATGAAAATAACAAGAACAATATAAATGGCAGAATAATAACCTTATTCCTAATAAAAAAAAATATAAGAAAAACGGGAATAAATAAAGGTTTTGTAGATTGCAAAAACAATGCATTTTCACTAACGGTTCCAAAAATATTTAATGCGATTAAAAGACATAAAGCACCAACAAATATTTTATTGGAATTAATTTTATAAAAATTCTTCATAACGCATCTCATTAATTGGTTGATTCAAATGTAATAAAAAAAGTTAATCGTCGTTATATTAATTCATTTTATCGATGAAATACATTAAATTTAATATTTTTGTAATCTATATACTACTTTTTATTATTATTAACTAAATAGTACGACAAACAATTAATTATAAATTTAATAAAATAAAGAAGCTGATTTCTTCGGTATTACGAATAATAGTTGCCATTAATACATTATGCTTTAAATTCACAGTGCATCCAGATAGTGTTTACGTATTTACAAAATAGGTTTATAAACTTATGGTAATATATAACCTTATGGTAGTAATAGATAGGTATTGGCATTTTAAAATTAAAAAAAACAGATTATTGTTTATTCAAAATTGTTTGGATTTTGAGCTTTCATTTCCATTGGAATAATTGCAGGTGCCATTGTAAGGCATTTAACCTAATTAATTAGATTGAAGCACATGATGAAGATAAACTTTTTATAATGGCTGTGATTGCTTTTATTTTCTCCGCATTTAATCTTAAATAATACAAAAAAGAAATTCCATTTTTAATGGATGTTTTTAATAATTAACTCGCATATTGGTTTACTTCTTCGTTGTTAAGACTTGATTGTTTGGAATAAAAATAAAAAGCCAAAAGTGTTAATGTTGTTGTTAAGAAACTTAATAAATTTTGTTGAGCTACATACATATATGCTACACTTAAAACTTCAGAAAATACAATTGATAATGATCCTAAAAACAGAAATAAAGATTTCTTGTCATCCCTATAAAAATAATTAAGTAAGGATGCTGTAAGCACTAACAACATTGAAATATTATAAACAAGTTCAGTAATATATTCATTAGTGATTTCTAAATAAGGATTAACAATTATTTGTAATACATAAGCAATGTATATATTCAAGGCAACTAATACCAATAAATGTAACTTAAAATTCTTTATAATATGTATGAATGATACCAATTTTAAAATTTTAATCAACAATGAAAGGTAAGCAACAATATATAGTCCGTTTCCAACAAAATAATACATCTGATAAGGAATGAGGTCCGTAACAAATATCATTAAGTCCGCTATAGAGTAACACAGCAAAAAGATGGTAAAAAATAAATTCTTTTTAGCATCACCTATAAAGTAAGCTAATGTTATAAGAGGCAATAATAATGAATCAAAAACTTGTGCCCAATAATCATTACTTGAAAACTGAAAGACTACAAAGCTTAAGTAAACTAACAATACAATACTAACTACAATTTTAGATTTATTCATGATCTTAATTTGAGAGTTCGTCACAAATATAAAAAATAATTACATATAAACGTTAAAAAATGCTTTTTATCGTGTTTTATTGTAATTATTTTAATATTTGTAAGAATTCATATTCATTTATTAAAGAAATATTTAATTGTTCCGCTTTTAATTTTTTACTCGGACCCATATTTTCACCGGCAACAATAAAACTTGTTTTTGAAGAAATAGAGCTACTTACCTTACCCCCATTATCTTCAATTAGTTTTTTGAGCTCATCTCTAGATACTGTTTCAAAAACACCGGAAATAACAATTGTTTTTCCTTTAAGTTTATTTGTTTGACCAGCAAGTTGTTCTTTTGAAATTTCAAACTGAACTCCAAAATGTTTTAATCTGTCAATGATTTTCATATTGTCTACAGACATAAAAAATTCTTGGACGCTTTCTGCAATTCTTACTCCTATTTCGTCAACATTAACCAAATCTTCATGAGAGGCAATTTTTAAGGCTTCAATATTTTTATAATGTTTCGCCAATTTTTTAGCTACAGTTTCCCCAACATATCGTATTCCTAAAGCATATAACACGCGTTCAAATGGAATATCAACAGACTGTGCGATGCCTTGAATTAAATTATCAGCACTTTTTTCTGCCATTCGCTCAAGTGGAATAACCTGCTCCTTTGTTAATTCGTATAAATCAGAATAATTATTAATTAGCCCTTCATTTACCAATAATGCCACCGTTTCTCCACCAAGGCCTTCAATATCCATGGCCTTTCTTGATATGAAATGTTGAATACGTCCAATAATTTGTGGTTTGCATCCATTATAATTTGGGCAATAATGTTGTGCTTCACCTTCTTGTCTTACTAATTCTGTATGACATTCCGGACAATGTGTAATATATATGGTTGGTTTTGATTCTGGTCTTCTCCTACTTAAATCAACAGCAATAATTTTTGGAATAATTTCACCCCCTTTTTCAACAAAAACTTCATCACCAACCCGAATATCAAGTTTCTCAATTTGATCTGCATTATGCAAAGATGCACGCTTTACGGTAGTTCCTGCCAACTCAACCGGTTCCAAATTAGCAACTGGAGTAATGGCTCCCGTTCTTCCCACTTGATATGAAATGCTATTTAGTCTTGTAGAAACTTGCTCCGCTCTAAACTTATAGGCCATGGCCCAACGTGGTGACTTCGCCGTATACCCTAATTCTTCTTGTTGCTGAAGATTATTAACTTTTATTACAACGCCATCGGTTTCATAAGGTAAATCATGACGATGTACATCCCAGTAATTAATAAATTCAAACACGTCTTCTAACGAATCAACTAATTTTGAAACATTGGGCACTTTAAATCCCCATTGTCTGGCTTTTTCTAAACTTTCAAATTGCGTCTGAACACCAAGATTTGATCCAATTAAATGATATAGCAAACAATCTAACGGTCGCTTTGCAACCTCAGCACTATCCTGTAATTTTAAACTTCCTGAAGCTGTATTTCTAGGGTTTCTATAAGGCTCTTCCCCTATTTCAATGCGTTCTTCATTCATTTTATTAAAACCTTCAAACGGCAACACAATCTCACCTCGAATATCAAATTTTACAGGATAATCTCCTTTTAATTTAAGAGGAATGGATTTAATTGTTTTAATATTGGCAGTAACATTGTCGCCTTGAAAACCATCCCCACGCGTTAGAGCCCTCACTAAACTTCCGTTTTCATAGGTCAAACTGATGGAGGCTCCATCATATTTAAGTTCACATGTATATTGAATGTGGCCATCAATGAGTTTTTTTATACGGGTTTCCCAATCCTTCAAATCTTCTTTTGAATATGAATTATCCAAAGAATACATGCGATGCTCATGTGGCATGGTTTCAAAATTCTTGGTAATCTCACCACCTACGCGTTGGGTTGGGGAATTTGCATCAAAAAATTCAGGGTATTTTGCTTCTAAGTCCTGAAGCTCTTTTAATTTAATATCAAACTCAAAATCAGATATAGTTGGACTATCCAGCACATGGTAATTATAATTATGGTCACTTAGCGCTTTCCTAAGTTGTTGTATTTGTTGTTCTATATTCATTCTTAAATCTGTTCCTTTTTCAACCATTTTGGCGTTATAACCGGAATATAATTTGCCATTTTAGTTAACAATCCATCAATTGTATCATCTACTAGTATAATATCAAAATTAATCTGTTTTAAAAAGCCCTTTTTCACCATAGTTGCGGCTAATGCCAATAAATCATCATAAAAGCCATTTATATTTAAAATGCCTATGGGTTTGGAGTGTAAACCGAGTTGTCCCCATGTAATAATTTCAAAAAACTCATCCATGGTGCCAAAACCTCCTGGCAGAATTATAAAACCATCACTTTTCTCATACATAATCACTTTACGTTGGTGCATGTTTTCAGTAACAATGAGCTCCGATAGATTTGGATGCACAATTTCTTTCGATTTTAAAAAAGATGGAATAACCCCTATTGTTTTACCATTATAATCAATTACCCCTTGAGCGACTTTACCCATAATGCCTATTTTAGCTGCGCCATAAACCAACGTTATATTACTTTTGGCTAATAATACACCCAGATTGAAAGCTTCTGAAATAATTTTAGAATCATTGCCCTCACTGGAACCACAAAAAACGGATACTGATTTCATTTGATTCCTTTTATCATTCTATCCTTACCAAAAATATCTTGTTTTAATTCAATCATTCTAAAATTAAACGCATTCAATAATTGCTTCATTTGTTTACCAAGATACTCATTGATTTCAAAATACAAACTACCATTTTGTGACAAATTATTAACAGCAAACTGAGAAATTGCATTATAAAACAGTAGCGGATTATTATTTTCAACAAACAAAGCCAAATGAGGTTCATTATTTAACACGTTAGCCTTCATCTGTTCTTTTTCTTGTTCCCGAACATATGGAGGATTGGACACAATAATATCAAATTTCATTTTTTTTAGTTCAGTAATCCAGGTTTGTGGATCTAATATATTTGCTTCAATAAATGTCACATCTACAAGATTAAATTTGGCGTTCATTTTGGCGACTTTAAGTGCTTTTTCACTGACATCTAAAGCATAAACTCTAGCATTTTGTAAATTTTTAGCTAATGAAATGGCAATACAGCCACTTCCTGTACCTATATCTAAAATATTAAATTGATTACTTTTTGAATTTGGTTGTTGATTTATGATCCATTGTACCAATTCTTCTGTTTCTGGTCTTGGTATTAATACATCCTTATTTACTTTAAAACGCAAACCATAGAATTCTGTTTCTCCAATTATATATTGTATGGGAATATTTTGTTTTAATTTTTTTAATCCATCATAAATTGGATACAGTTCTTTTTCAGGATAAGAAAGCTCAGGGTTTAAAGCTAATTGGATACGTTTTAACCCTAAATAAGATTCCAGAAGCATATAAAAGAAGCTATCAATTTCTTCCTTATCATACATGTCTTTTAGCTCCTTCTGAAATAAATCTTTAACTTTCTTTAACTTCATAAATCTTTTATCATCCAGACACCACAAGAAAAATGACCCGTATTTCCCAAGGTGCCTTTTAAGTGTTTAAACCCATAGGATTCATAAATATGAATAGCGGCTTTTAGTTGTGAAGCCGATTCTAAATAACACTTTTTATAGCCTAAATCCCTGGCAGATTGCATACATTTTTCAAATATTAGTTTTCCATAACCTTTTCCTCTAACTTTTGGAGAGAAATACATTTTTTGAATTTCACAGACATCTGCTTCAAAATCCTTTAAAGGTTTAATGCCTCCTCCACCAAGAACTTCCCCGTCAGCCTCAACAACATAATACACATCATTATCATTTTGATAGGATTCGTACATATTTGGTGTTTGTGAATCTTCATAAGCGGTACCAACCAACGGAATTTTAAACTCATGAAAGCAAGCCCTTATAACCAATTCTATATTGGCGTTATCTTTAGGTTGAATTTCTCTAATGATGATATTGTTTATCCCCATTTTTTAATCTTATTTTTGTCCCGATATTTATCGGGATGAATATACATGAAAAATACATAAAACGATGTATAGAAATTGCTAAAAATGGCTTAGGTAACACACGCCCTAACCCAAGTGTTGGCAGTGTGATTGTTCTAAACAATAAAATTATTGGTGAAGGTTTTACTTCTGAATATGGTGGTAATCATGCTGAAGTAAATGCTATTAACTCCGTTAAGGATAAATCACAATTAAAAAGTGCCACACTTTATGTGACATTGGAACCTTGCAGTCATTTTGGAAAAACACCACCATGTAGTGATCTTATCATTTTAAATAAAATTCCCAATGTGGTTATTGGATGTGTTGATGACAGTTTGAAAGTAGCAGGTAAAGGCATTGAAAAACTTAAAAATTCGGGATGCAATGTTACGGTTGGCATTTTAGAAAATGAATGTAAAACGCATCACAAACGTTTTTTTACCTTTCAGAATAAACAACGCCCTTTTATTATTTTAAAATGGGCCGAAACCAAAGATGGTTTTATGGCTCCAGAATCAAAAAATGAACAAAAACCTGTTTGGATTACTAATATCTATTCAAGACAATTAGTTCACAAATGGCGCACGGAAGAACAGGCTATTTTGGTTGGAACCAATACAGTTTTGCAGGATAATCCAAGTTTAACAGCAAGAGATTGGAAAGGAGAAAACCCTGTTAGGATTGTAATAAACAAAGAGGGCAAACTTTCAAAAAAATTTAACGTATTCAATAAAGAGTCAAAAACAATATTAATTACAAATAAGGACATTGATTTTTCAAATAATATGGTAAAACAAATTTGTCATGTTTTATTTAAGCACAACATAACCTCTGTAATTATTGAAGGTGGATCAAAAACAATTCAAATGTTCATAGACGAAAATTTATGGGATGAAGCGAGAGTATTTACCGGTAATTGTACTTTTAAAAAAGGCCTAAAAGCGCCTGTTTTATCTGGAAGATTAATTTCAGAAAGCACTATTTTTGAGGATCTCCTAAAAATATATAGCAATGATTAAAAATATTGTATTTGATTTTGGAAATGTTTTTTTAAACCTAGATTTAGAAGGAGCCTTGCAAAATGCATTAAACCTATTTGAGCTTAAAACATTTCCTGAGGACATGAATGCCATCAATTGCCTTTATGAACAAGGATTACTGTCAACCGAAGAATTTTTGGAATTTTACCAGGATAATTTCCCTAATCTTTCAAAAGAAGATATTTGTAATACATGGAATTTTATGCTTAAAGATTTTCCTCAGGATAGATTGGGTTTCTTAAAAAAACTTAAAACAGAATCTCAATATAAACTTATCCTATTAAGTAATACCAATGAACTTCATATTAATTGGGTAAAAGAACAGGTTGCTTTTTACAATGATTTTAAAAATTGCTTTGATGCTTTTTATTTATCTCATGAAATACGTTTAAGAAAACCAAATACTGATGTTTTTGAATTTGTTTTAAAAGAAAATAATATAAATTCTGAAAACAGCCTATTTATTGATGATAATAAAGAGAATACCACTGCTGCAAAAAAATTAGGTTTTAACATTTGGAATATCAACCCTAAAACTGAAGATGTCATGGACCTTTTTACTATAAAAAACAATCTATTTTAAGCTATTTGTTAGATACAGACACATATAAAACCATTGAAACCCCTTCAGAAGAAGTTTTGTTTAAAGACAAAAACAGTAAGTTTTTTGGTTATGCTTTTCCAGTTTTAAGTGAAGAAGAAGTAAAAGAACAAATTTCAGAATTAAAGAAAAAACATCATGCTGCCAGACACTGGTGTTATGCCTACCAAATAGGAACTGAAGATATTCAGTTTCGCGCAAATGATGATGGTGAACCCAACAATTCAGCTGGCATGCCTATTTTTGGCCAAATACAATCCTTTGAAGTCACAAATATTTTAATTGTTGTTGTACGTTATTTTGGAGGAGTGAAATTGGGAGTAGGCGGTTTAATAAATGCTTATAGATCAACCGCCCAATTAGCATTGGAAAACGCAAGCATCCTAGAAAAAACAATTAACTTGGAATACCTTATTTCCTTTGATTACAAAAACATGAATAAGGTCATGCGCATTATTAAAGAGAAAAATCTAAATATCATTAATCAAAAATTAGAAATGAATTGTCAAATAACCATTTCAGTCAGAAAAAAAGAATCTGAATTAGTATTTGAAACATTCAAGAATTTATTTGAAGTGACCATTCAGGAAGCCTAAATTAAATATTAATGGCATCTAAAATATACTGAGGCGCTCTAACAGGTCTATTGGTTTTCATATCAATAAATGCTAAAACAATGGTGGCGGTGGTTAAAATTTCACCTTTTTCATTGGTAATTTCATAATCAAATTCAATCTTTGCAGAAGGCCTGTTTTTTAGTTGTGTTTTTACATTAATTAGGTCGTCATAACGTGCTGGCTTTTTATAGTTTAGACTCATAGAAATTACGGGCAGCATCAATCCGCTTTCTTCCATTTTCCTATAAGATACACCCCTTTTTCGCAACCATTCAATACGCCCCATTTCTAGGTATAATGCGTAATTACCGTGATGAACGACACCCATTTGGTCAGTTTCACCATATCTTATTCTAATTTTAATTTCGTCAGATTTCATACCCTATTATAAATATTTTTTTTGTAATTTCGGAAAGCGTTAAACATGAGAAAAAAATTCTAGAAATTCAATAGCAAATGATTTTTTTTTTAAGAATTTTGTTCACATATTTGCCAAACAAGAGAGGGAACGAAAAATTAAGTTTTTCTTATTAAATAACTAACTTACTACCAAAATTAAAATTAATGAGTGTAACTGCGCAATCGGTATGGAATAATTGTCTTGCTTTTATAAAAGATAATATTCAACCGCAAGCATATAAAACTTGGTTTGAACCAATTACTGCAGTTAAACTTTCTGACAATGCGCTTAGCATTCAAGTTCCTAGTAAATTTTTTTATGAATGGCTTGAAGAACACTATGTTAAAATCCTTAAAGTATCATTAACAAAAGAGTTGGGAGAAAAAGCCAAACTTGTTTACATTATTAAAATGGAAAACACGTATGGCAATAAACAACCATTTACTGAGAGAATTCCTAGTTCAAACAGAAGCTCTGTTAAGGCTCAAGAAGTTGATATTCCTCTCAATAATAAAAACCCAGAATTACGCAACCCATTTGTAATTCCCGGAATTAGAAATGTAAAAATTGAATCTCAACTTAATCCTAATTACAGTTTTGAAAATTTCCTGGAAGGCGACTCAAACCGTTTAGCGCGTAGTGCCGGACTTGCAGTTTCCAATAAACCAGGAGGCACGTCATTTAACCCATTATTAATATTTGGTGGTGTTGGCCTTGGTAAAACGCATTTAGCACATGCTATTGGCGTTGACATTAAAGATAAATATCCTGAAAAAACAGTTTTATATATTTCAGCAGAAAAATTCACTCAACAATATATTGAATCAGTTAAGAAAAATAACAGGAATGATTTCATCCATTTTTATCAAATCATTGATGTTTTAATAATTGACGATGTACAGTTTCTTTCAGGAAAATCTGGTACTCAAGATGTTTTCTTTCACATATTCAATCATTTACACCAAAACGGCAAGCAGGTTATTTTAACCAGCGATAAAGCACCCGTTGATATGCAAGACATAGAGCAACGTTTGTTATCCCGCTTTAAATGGGGACTATCAGCTGAATTGCAAAATCCGGATTTTGAAACACGCGTTTCTATATTAAAGAACAAATTATATCGCGATGGTGTTGAAATGCCTGATGATATTATAGAGTTCGTTGCTAAAAACATCAAAACAAATGTTAGAGAACTTGAAGGCGCTATCATTTCGTTAATTGCACAATCTTCATTTAATAAAAAAGAAATTACCATTGACCTTGCGAGACAAATTGTAGAGAAATTTGTTAAAAACACCAAACGAGAAGTATCCATTGACTATATCCAAAAAGTGGTTTCTGATTATTTTCAAATGGATGTGGACACGTTACAATCCAAAACAAGAAAACGCCACATAGTTCAAGCCAGACAATTGGCTATGTTTTTTGCGAAAAAATTCACAAAAGCATCCTTAGCAAGTATTGGTTCTCAAATAGGAAAAAGAGACCATGCTACAGTACTTCATGCATGTAAAACCGTAGATAATTTATCATCAACAGATAAACAATTCAGAAAATATGTTGAGGATATAGGCAAAAAACTATCGGTATAAATTACTTTAGTAATGACTAAAATTTTAATGGTTTGCCTCGGGAATATTTGTCGTTCTCCATTGGCAGAAGGCATTTTAAAATCAAAACTCCCCCACGATAAATTCGTAGTGGATTCTGCAGGTACGGCACATTACCATATTGGCAACCCGCCTGATAAACGATCAATAACGGTTGCAAAAAAATACGGAATAGATATTTCAAATTTAAAAGGCAGACAATTTGGTGTGCATGATTTTGATGAATTTGACCTCATTTATGTAATGGATGAATCCAATTATAAAAACGTTTTATCATTGGCAAGAAATGACTTAGACAGAACAAAAGTTAAATTTATTCTCAACGAAATTTATCCCAATCAAAATTTTGATGTCCCTGATCCCTATTACGGTGAAATCCCAGAATTTGAAAACGTATTCAAAATGTTGGATGAAGCCTGTTCAAATATTGCCAATACCTTATTATAAAAGATACACTTCTAAAATATTTAGTATTTTTATGTTAAAATCATTATTTATAAAATAACCTATGAACCCTGAAAAAGGAAAATTATACCTGATACCCACCACTCTTGGTGATAATGAACCCTTGGAAGTGTTACCCATATCTGTCAAAAAAATTATCGAACAAGTAAATGTTTATATCGTAGAAAACGAAAAAACAGCCAGAGCCTTTATTAAAAAAATTAACTCCGGAAAAACCCAATCATCTCTTCGAATTTTTCTTTTGAATAAATTCACAAATATAGCCGACTTGCCAAAATTTTTAGCTCCGTGTTTAAAAGGAATTGATATTGGTCTTTTGTCTGAGGCCGGTTGCCCAGGAATCGCTGACCCTGGAGCAGAGGTCGTTAAATTGGCTCACCAAAATAACATCAAAGTAGTTCCTTTAGTTGGACCTTCATCTATCTTAATGGCTATGATGAGTTCTGGAATGAATGGACAAAGTTTTACCTTTAACGGCTATTTACCAATAGATAAAGACGAAAGGAAAAGTGAACTTAAACGATTGGAACGTTTATCTTTTGAACACAACCAATCGCAAATTTTTATTGAAACCCCTTATAGAAATAACAAAATGCTAGAAGATTTGTGCCAGGTATTAGGAAAACAAACTGAGGTTTGCATTGCTTGTGATATTACGCTACCAACTGAATTTATAAAAACTCAAACCGCCAGCGATTGGAAAAACAGCAATATAGACCTGCATAAAAGACCCACCATATTCATCATACACAAAAAATAGGCTATAATTTATATTAAAGAGGCTTTTGCTTTTTTATTAGGCTTTAAAAAAGAAGTATCATACCCTGAAAACTTTTTTATATAATATTCAATAGAGGTCCCAAAGCCATCTTCAAAAACATCAGCTCCACCACTTCTTAAATACTTTTTAACGCTTCCTGCCCCGGCTAAATGAGCCGCAGCCAAAATACCAGACTCAGTAATCGTTATCCCATTGATTCTTTTACCTACGAAATTTTTTATATCCCGTCTTAATATCCATTTATTCCTTTCGGCATTTGCTATAAAAGCACTTTCTTGTAGCTGTGGGTTAATTAAAAATTCAGCTGGATCAAAAATACCAATCAATTTTAATGTTTCCTTCCCAAATTGATATTTCCCTAAATAGCCAAAAGTATTTACAGTGGAATAATCACCTCTTGATTCTTTAAACGCCAAGGCTTCCTTAAACCCTACAAACGATTTTCCTAAATAAGGGGAATACGTGTTATTTTCAGATAATAATGATAGGTCGCTAGTGTTTGTACCTGCATCTTGGCTTACTGTATAGTTTAAATCTAAACCAGCCGTTGAATATTTACTTGAGTCTATCGTTTTATTTGATGAAAACGAAACATACAATAAAATTGATATTGTAAGTGCAACTGTCAGATAACTTGCAATATTTTTTTTCATAATTTTAAATTTCTTCAGCACAATTTTTTAAAAAAGCACTTGAAAATTTGAGGGTGCAAAATTACACAAAAATTTGAGAGCACAAGGTCAAACTTTAAATTAATTAATTCAAACTAAATCGATTATGTGTATTTTTTACTAGTACAATAGACGAAATACACACTTATTTCTGCTAAATTCTAGGGAAGGGAATGGGACTTTTATGCTATTAATCACACTAAAAATGGTCCTCAAAAAATGTGAGTTGGTCTCAATGTTATCCAAATTTACATCAAAACTTATATAAAACTGCCTGTACCGCTTATTATTTGTTAACAACTGATTGTCAATATCTTTCCGTCCAGTTAACATGCCTTCAGCTCCGTAACCAAAAGCTAGGTTCAGCCATTTTGGTATGCTACTATCTTTAAAAAACCCATGCAAGTTAGCACTTAACCAATAGGTTTGCCCGTTATAGTCCTTCAATACTTGTTCTTGAAAACTTTTTCCAAGCTTATCTGGACGTTGCATGGCATAACTTGTTTGATGAAATGAGAATTTTAAGCTAATTCGTTGTTCTTTCCAAAGCAATTCTTGCCCAATATACAAGCCAGTCCCTGCAGCATTGGCCATGACATCTCCCCATGAAAAACCCCATTCTTTTGAAAACCCGTCAAAAACTTCTACAGTAGTTAAGAAACCAAACCCTAAAGTAGCTCCATATATTAATTGATCTTTTTGGCTGACTCCACTCCAATTAAGTGCTTCTGCACCAATTCTTCCTAATTGATACGACGAATAAACATGTCCAAGCTTATCCATTTGAAGCCATTCATTATTATCATTAATCGAATGAAGTTTTGATTTCTCATAATTGGCATACCATAACTGGTTTAAACCAATAAGCGCCATACTAGCCAAAGACACTTCAGAAATAACTGCAATATTTCGCCTTGGTTTATTTAAAGTATCACTTGGGATTAAAAAAGAATTTAGTTTGGATTGAGAAAATAATGTGGAAGTTATAAGAAATAAAAAAAATATTTTGAAATTTTTAGCTTTTAAAAACAAATCTATTTATTTATTCCTTGAGATGATAAGTACCTTTGATATTCTCTGGCGTTTGCATTATGTTGGGATAAATTTTTTGCAAACTTATGGTAGCCTAATCTTTTGGCATCTGCAGCAAAATAATAATAAGAGTGCTTTTCATAATTTAAAACGGCTTCAATAGCAGAAACATCCGGCATTGTTATAAGTCCCGGTGGTAAGCCAGCATATTTATAGGTGTTATAAGGTGAATCAATTTCTTTGTGAATATTTAAAACGCGTTTAATAACTGTATCTTTATTTTCCGGAAGTTGGTATGCTGCGTATTTAATAGTAGGATCCGCTTGCAATGGCATCCCCACTTTTAATCTGTTTAAATAAACCCCGGCAATGATTGGTTGCTCATCAGCGCGCTTAGATTCCTCATAAACTATGGATGCTAAGGTCATAACCTGCGTTGGATTAAGTCCTAAGTCTGCAGCTTTTTTAATTCGGGAATCATTCCAAAAACGATTATATTCCTTAAGCATTCGTTCTCGAAATTGATTGGCAGATGTATTCCAGAAAAACTCATAACTGTTTGGAAGATACATTCCTAAGGCCGTTGCTTTATTGAAATTGTTCTTTTCTAAAAACGTAGTATCCAACATGGCTTGTATTATTGACAAACTATCAGCCTCAATTTGAGAAGCAATTCTCCCAGCTAATTGCTGTAAATTTTCTTGATTATTAAAAGCTACTTTGATGGGTAAATTATTACTTCGGATGGAATTAATAATATCATTATTACTCATTCCTTTTTTTATAATATATCTCCCAGCTTTAATATTTGATCTATACTTTTTTTGTTTGGCAAGCACGTCAAATTTATCAATGCTAATTAACAGCGGTTTGAGTTGCTCCCGCACATCATTATAATTAGCATTTGCTGGAATATATATGAAAGCTCTTTCATTATTGAATGCCGTATTTGGACGTAGCATCACACCATAAATGTAATACGCAAAGTAGGCTGCTATTACTAAGCCTAAAAGCACGACTGCAAGAAGTATTTTTTTTATATACATTTAATTGTTTAAAAGTTGTAAAAAATATTCGTTTTTAAAAACGGTATCTACACAATTCCATTCTTTTTTAAGGCCAATTTTCTGAAATCCTTGACTGGTGAATAACTTTAGGCTGGCATCATTGTTTTCTGATATATTACAATATAATTGATGCAAACCTAAATGTTTAAAACTATAATTTACCAATAGTTGCAACGCTTCACTGCCATACCCTAATTGCCTGTTTTTTGACTCCTTTACCAAAATACCAACTCCTGCCCGACTGTTTTTAAAATCAAAATCAAATAAGTCAATCATTCCTAACGCGGTATCTTGATAATCAGAAATAACCAATCGCAATTGTTTGACCTCAAAAATATCTTTATGAGCATGTTCTAAATATTGCTTAATCAAATATTTTGAATATGGCGTCATGGTACTACTTAATTCCCATATAGATTCATCATTTTCAATTGTATGAATAAAATCCAGATCCTCAGGCTCCAAAGCTCTTAAATATATAAGTTTCCCTTTTAATGTAATCATATTTCACCTTTAAAAACAAACGTTGCCGGACCAATTAACCATACATTATGGTAAGAATCCCCATTTCTTTCAAAGGAAACCTTTAAATCACCTCCTTGAGTTTTCAAGGTTACCATATTTTGTTTAGTTTCCCCTAAATAATTCATAGCCAATGCCGTAGCAGTAACACCAGTACCACATGACAAGGTTTCATCTTCAACCCCGCGCTCATAAGTTCTTATAGCAAAAATAGCATCCGATATCTTCTTTACAAAATTGACATTACTTCCAGTTTCGTTATACGGAGCACCATATCTTATTTTAGATCCTTTTGTTTTAATGTCAAAATCTTCAATACTATCTTCAAATTGAACATGATGTGGTGAACCGGTATTTAAAAACACGTGATTGTCAAATTTTTCAATGATATCCACATCTTTCATTTGAAGCTTTACGACGTCATCTTCAATTTTTGCATGATGTAAACCATCAATAGCTTCAAAAGTAGCCTTATCATTTATGATTCCTAATTTTTTAGCAAAAGCTACAATGCATCTGCCACCATTACCACACATAGAACTTTCATTTCCATCTGAATTATAATACCCCATTTTAAAATCAAATTCATCATGATTTTCCAGTAGAATAAGTCCGTCAGCACCTATACCAAACCGCCTGTCACATAAAAATGCAATACGTTCGGTATTATTTTTGTTGAACAATTCCTGACGATTATCAATCATCACAAAATCATTTCCTGTTCCCTGATATTTATAAAATGTCTGTTGCATAATGAGTCACAAATATATAAATATAAACTGATTTTATGGATTGTTAAATAGTCGTTAAAGTTGAAATACACATTCAATAAATAATTAATTTTAATCGTTATCAAATAAAATTAAACATAGTAATTATGAAAAAGATTTTAACATTAATCTTAGTTTCAGCATTAGGCGGCATTTTAACACTTGGTGCTTATAAAATATTTTTAGAACAAGATAAACCTGTTTTAGTTACTTCAGCAGACACTCTATCAACCTTTTTACCAACAGCTAATGTGAATAATTTTAATGCTCCCTATGAAGCTCCAGATCTTACAACAGCTGCGGAAAACAGCATTAATACGGTTGTTCATGTAAAAAACTTGGCCGTTAGTTCTGGACAAATGACCATTGAAGATTTATTTTATGGAAGGCGTTCACAACATGCCCAAATTGGGTCAGGCTCTGGTGTTATCATTTCTGCTGATGGATATATTATAACGAATAACCACGTTATTAATAACTCACAGGAATTATCTGTAACTTTAAATAACAATAAAACGTATACTGCAAAAATTATTGGCTCAGATCCAGTTACAGACATTGCGCTTTTAAAAATAGATGCTGATGATGATTTAGCTTTTGCAACCTTCGGAGATTCTGATCAGGCAAAAATTGGGGAATGGGTGCTTGCTGTTGGAAATCCTTTTAATTTAACATCAACCGTTACAGCGGGCATTATAAGTGCTAAATCAAGGGATTTATCTGGCACCAATTCACAATCTTTTATTCAAACAGATGCCGCGGTAAATCCAGGAAACTCGGGTGGGGCTCTTGTTAATTCATATGGTGAACTTATTGGAATTAATACCGCAATTTCCTCACAAACAGGCTCATATATAGGGTATTCATTTGCTGTTCCAAGTAATATTGCAAGAAAAGTTGTAGAAGATATTATGGAATATGGCAACGTGCAAAATGGCGTTCTTGGGATTACTGGTGGTGCTTTAAATAGTGCTGTTGCAGAAAAAATTGGCGTTAATGATACAGAAGGTTTTTATGTTGAAAATGTAGTTGAAGATTCTGGAGCTGAAAAAGCCGGAATAAAAAATGGTGATATTATTAAAGAAATTGATCATATGAAAATTTCAAAATTTTCCGATTTAAGTGGTCATTTGAATACAAAACGTCCAAATGATATCGTTAATGTAACCTTGTTAAGGGATGGCAATCTTATAACATTACCGGTTAAATTGTTTAAAAACATTACGCTTTCCATTCCATTAGTAGGACTTGTAAAAAATGCTTCTCCAAGTGATTTAAAGAAATTTAAAGTTTCTAATGGAATAGTTATTATGCGATTAGATGATAAATATGCTGAGTATTGGAAAAAGAACGGTGTAAAAGTAGGGACTATTATTACTGCCATAAATGACATAAAAATAAAATCTATTGAAGATGCACAAAACATTATGAAAAACAGATCGACTTCTGAAGCGTTAAGAATTGAAATCATCAATTCCAAAGGGGAAAAAGAACGTTATAATTTTAGATAATAACTATAAAATAATTTTATTCAATTATGAACCCTTTTAGTGTAAACTAAAGGGGTTCATTTTTTTCTCGATATACGCTACGCAAACGTTTGAAATATAGTATTTTTGCCAAAAATATAAAAAAAACAAACTAAACATTTTATTATATGAGTTTTAATAAATCCTATGAAAAGGAATTGGTTTTTCAAGCAGATAGACGCAAAGCTACTGTAGAATTTATAAAAATTGTAAGTGACCTCTGGTATGATAAATCTATTGAATTGGTGCTTTTCAGAAATCAATTAATCGATAGAAATGTTAGTCAAATTTTAAACCTTCATGAATACGCAGGTAAATTTGTTCAAAAACCCATTTCCATTTTTGATTCTGTTGAAATTGCACAAGCTATTAAAACCCTGGATGTGCCACCAGCTAAACTTGATATAGGGAAGCTTACATATGAATTCCAATTAGAGAACAATAAATACACAAACGCCACTTCCTTTGTGTCCGGAAAACTTAAGGATGCCGACAAAAATTCTGAAATTGAACCTAAAGATGTTATTTTGTATGGCTTTGGAAGAATTGGAAGGCTTGTTGCCCGTGAACTTATGGCCCGAACTGGAAAAGGGAACCAATTACGGCTAAGAGCTATTGTAACTCGTGGAGATTCTGACGAAATAACCCTGGAGAAAAGGGCTTCTTTATTACGGAATGATTCAGTGCATGGTGATTTTTCAGGAACCGTTTCTGTGGATCTGAAAAATAATGCACTCATAATAAATGGTACAACCGTTCATATGATTTCAGCCAACCAACCAGAAGACATTGACTACACAAAATACCATATTAATAAAGCTCTAGTTATTGATAATACTGGAGCCTTTAGAGACAAAGAAGCTTTAAGCAGGCATTTAAAATCTAAAGGGGTAGAAAAAGTATTATTGACCGCACCAGGAAAAGGCGTTCCAAATATTGTTCATGGCGTCAATCATTTAGAATATCATCCGGATAAAACACATATATTTTCTGCCGCTTCCTGTACAACAAATGCCATTACACCTATATTAAAGGTCATTGAAGATTCGTTTGGTGTAAAAAGCGGCCATCTCGAAACCATTCACTCATATACTAATGATCAAAATTTAGTTGATAATTTCCATAAAAAATATCGTCGCGGACGAGCAGCTGCACTAAATATGGTCATTACTGAAACGGGAGCAGGAAGCGCTGTTGCAAAAGCTTTACCAAGTCTGGAAGGCAAATTAACATCAAATGCCATTCGTGTTCCAGTGCCCAATGGCTCCTTGGCTATATTAAATTTAGAATTGGAAAATGCAACCTCGCTATTAGGAATCAATACTATCTTAAAAAAATATGCTCTTGAAGGTGATTTGGTTGAACAAATAAAATATGAACTAAGTGATGAACTTGTTTCCAGTGATATTATTGGAAGTTCAGCGCCTTCTATTTATGACAGTAAAGCCACCATTGTAAGGCATGATGGAAAAAATATTATTTTATATATTTGGTATGATAATGAATATGGGTATAGCCATCAAGTTATCAGACTTGCCAAATATATCTCAAAAGTAAGACGATATACATATTATTAAACTTATTAAGTCCAAACGGTTTTAATAGACGTATATATTTTAGCCTCAATTTTTGAGGCTTTTTGTTTAAAATAAGGGCATTACTAAACAATATTTTATAACTTCGTAACGATATATAAACTAATTAAACCCATTCCAACATGAAATATATAAAATCCTTAGCCTTCATAGTGTTTTTATATCTAAGTACACTCGCATCTTTCGCTCAAACCAATAAAGAAGACGAATCACTTTCATTAGATAAAGGCTCCATTGAGAACCAGTTTGAATATGTTATACAAAAAGCAAGTAGTTGGAATGATGAAAGAGGACAGGCATATAAAGTGATGAAACGTAACTGGCTGTATGAATTGAAATCCCATACGCTTGACACCTTAAAAGCTGTTCATAAAAATTTGATGGATACACAAATTGTTGTTGCAAATCAAGCCAAAGAAATAGCAGATTTAAAGTCCAGTTTAACTAACACGCAAAATGATTTAACAAAAACCAATACTGAAAAAAACAACATGTCGCTTTTTGGTATGCAAATGAGTAAAACCGGCTATAATATGCTTATGTGGTTTATAGTTGCAAGTTTATTGGCCCTACTTATTTTCTTTATTTATAAATTCAACAACAGTAACGTTATTACTAAAGATGCAAAAAGATCACTTTCTGAAATGGAGGAAGAATTTGAAGAACACCGTAAAACAGCGTTAGAGCGAGAACAAAAGGTAAGACGCCAGTTGCAAGACGAAATTAATAAACAAAAAGCAAAAAAAAACAATAAGTAAAATTAAAAAATAGTAACACATTTTATAAAAATCTGTAATTTCACTTGCAGATTTTTTTTTGATATGACTATAATACAAGCAACGAAATATCATTTGAATCATTTAGTTCCGCTTTTTGATGCGTATCGTGTGTTTTACAAACAGCCATCTAACTTAGATGCTGCTCTGCATTTTTTAAAAGAACGATTTAAAAATAAAGATTCCATAATCTATATGGCTTTTGATGAGGATAAAGCTGTTGGTTTTATGCAACTTTACCCATTGTTTTCATCGGTATCAATGAAACCCATGTATTTGCTAAATGATTTATTTATTGATCCAGATTACAGAAATCAGCATATTGGAACAACATTCATTGAAAAAGCAAAATCTGTTTGCGTAGATAAAAAATACAAAGGTTTGGCTATCCAGACCGAAGCGCATAATCCGGCACAGAATTTATACATGAATCTGGGTTTTAAAAAAGACACCGATTTACATTTTTTTTGGACAAATAAATAGATTTTTTTACTATATCTTTTTTTACGTATTAAAACGATGCCACATATTCTCAAAAATAAAAACCTGGAAATCCATATCGATCTTCCCGATGAAAATTACAATTTTTCAAGATTTGACTGGACCGGAAAAATTGTGAAAGTTAAATTTAAAAATACTAGTATTACGAGTATAGAACGAACAGATTCCTCTGACGAAAACCAAATAGGAAAAGGGTTTTATAATGAATTTGGCATTGAAACACCTTTAAATTTCAAAGAAACCTTAATTGGAGATTGGTTTCACAAAATAGGTATTGGCCTTTTAAAAAAAGAGGACAACTCTTATGATTTCATGAAAAAATATGAGGTGAAACCGGCAGAATTCAAAATAAATATGTCTTCCAATAAAATTACTATTATTTGTACTTCAAAAATTTATAATGGCTATGGTTATATCCTTAAAAAAGAAATTACACTATATGAAAGTAGTTTTATAGTTAAATATTGGTTGCAAAACACAGGAAACAAACCTATTGTAACCGAAGAATATAATCACAATTTCATGGCAATAAACAATGAACTTATTGGAAACGATTATATTTTAAAATTCCCATTTGCTTTAAAACCAGAATTGTTTGGTGAAAATGTCAATGCTGAGCATAAAGTTGACATACTTGAGAATGAATTTAGATTTAACGGAATACCAAATGAACCATTCTTTTTCAGTAATCTTTCAGGCAATACCATGGTAAATGCGACTTGGGAATTAATCAATTTAAAAAACCATATTGGCATCAGTGAAACCGGGAGTTTCCAAACAAAAAAAATCAATCTTTGGGGCTGGAAACACGTTGTAAGTCCGGAATTATTTTTCAATATAAACTTGCAACCAAATAAGTCTGTTTCATGGTCAAGAACCTATAGGGTATTTAAGACAGAGTAATTGATACAAATACATTTCTTAAACATTATTACAATTCGTTTATCTTTGCAATCTATTTAAGAACCCATGCGCATTGATATTATTACCGTTTTACCAGAATTACTTAAAAGTCCGTTTGGAGCATCTATATTAAAACGTGCTATTGAAGCTCATTTGGTTGAAGTTCATTTTCACAATTTACGTGATTATACTTCTGATAATTACAAATCTGTTGATGATACCCAGTTTGGAGGTGGCGCAGGTATGGTCATGATGGTGGAGCCCATTGATAAATGCATCAGTGCTTTAAAGGCAGAACGCCATTATGACGAGGTAATTTATATGACGCCAGATGGAGATACCTTAAAACAAGGTATTGCGAATCATTTATCATTAAAAGAAAACATTATTATTTTGTGTGGACATTATAAAGGTGTTGACCAACGCGTGCGCGACCATTTTATAACACGAGAAATTTCAATTGGAGATTATGTGCTTTCTGGTGGCGAGTTGGCGGCCGCTGTTCTATGCGATTCTATTATTAGATTAATTCCTGGGGTGTTGGGTAACGAGACTTCTGCCCTAACCGATTCGTTTCAAGATAATTTACTGGCACCACCTATTTACACGAAGCCGAGAGATTATAAAGGTTGGAAAGTACCTGAACTGTTATTTAGTGGTAATTTTCCTGAAATTGAAAAATGGCGGGAAGAACAAGCATATGAGCGAACTAAAGAACGTCGGCCAGATTTATTGGAGGAATAACGTCATTGCGAACGTAGTGAAGCAATCTGCTTATTTTAGTTTTATTAATCGTTTAGTCAATTAGTTCTTATAAAATCTCTACGCA
>TARA_R110002050_G_scaffold300736_1_pt1 | contig 29638 bp, 32 predicted proteins | sample TARA_R110002050 | Tara Oceans TARA_R110002050 (sample SAMEA4396988) | marine metagenome | biome: Polar Biome; feature: [DCM] deep chlorophyll maximum layer (ENVO:01000326); material: water (ENVO:00002006), including particulate matter (ENVO:01000060) such as... | depth 25 m
AAATACAAAATATAACGCCAATTTACAAATGACATGACACTAATATAAATTCCGAAATAAATTATAGCCACCATAAATTTAATAAAGGTAGATGCCAAAAAACCTATAAAGGAACCTACTGCTGCCTTAAAGGCAAGTTTACTGTCATTTTTATTTAACATTTCACCAATAAAGGCACCTAAAAAGGGGCCTAAAATAACACCGCCAGGAATGGGGCTTATCAGCCCAAGAATAAGTCCAATTATGGTTCCTATCATACCAGCTTTACTGCCTCCAAACTTTTTGGTGCCCATAGCAGGGATCAGATAATCTAAAACAAAAATTATGAGCGCAATGATACCCGTTATAACCAATAGCGTCACATTCATTTGAACAGATTTTGTGAGGTGAAGCAATAACAGCCCAATCCAACTTAATGGCGGACCAGGAATAATAGGCAAAAAACTTCCAATGAGGCCTATTACAATACATAAAGCAGAAACAATAACGAGAATAATATCCATTAATTTTTTTATAGTTGTAAAGGTTGGTCTAAGTTATAAAAAGTTTGTTACAGTTTTTAACTAAAAAATTAGTTTAAACTAATTTTTTAGTTATATTTGTATTAATGAACTAAAAACTTAGTTAAAAAATGAAGCAGCTCACAAAAGCCGAAGAAGATATTATGCAAATTCTGTGGAAACTTAAAAAAGCCAATGTAAAAGCAATTATAAAGGAATTTCCTAACCCAAAACCAGCATACAATACCGTATCAACCATTGTGAGGATTTTGGAAAGCAAAGGGTTTGTAGATTACGAAAAGGAGGGGAAAGGGCATGTTTATTTTCCTTTGATGATGCAACAAGATTACAGCAATCAATCCATCAATAAATTAGTTGATAATTATTTTCACGGCTCTTTTAAAAGTATGGTATCTTTTTTTGTAAAGAAAAACGATATCAGTTTAAATGAGATGGAATCCATATTAAAAGACATCAATAAAAAAGAATAGATATGCTACAATATACATTACAAATTATAGCCTTTCAAACATTTTTTCTATTAGTATATGATGCTTTTTTGAAAAAAGAAACATTTTTTAACTGGAATAGATTATATCTTATATCCACTGCTGTGTTATCAGTTTTAGTGCCATTTATAAAAATAGAACGTTTTAAAAATGTACTTCCAGAACAATATATTATAAGATTACCTGAAATTTTTATTGGAAACTCTTTGCCATCTAATGCAGATACTTTAACATTAGAAAATACAAGTGTGCCATCTCAATCTATATTCTCTTGGGAATTGATACTTTACTTAGGAATGTTCTCAGCAGTACTTCTACTGGTTTTTAAATTGGGAAAAATCATATGGTTATTAAACAAAAACCCCATGCAGAAACTTGACTCTATTAGTATAGTTAAACTTAAAAATAGTTCTGCGGCGTTTTCATTTTTCAATTATATTTTTTTGGGAGAGTATTTAAGCGAACATGAAAAAGAATCTATTTTACAACATGAACTAGTTCATGTTAAACAAAGGCATACTCTTGATTTATTATTTTTTGAAATCATGCGTATTGTATTCTGGTTTAATCCTTTAGTGTATATGTACCAAAACAGATTAATGACCAATCATGAATTTATTGCTGATGAACAAGCTGTAAAACACCAAAACAAATCAAACTATTATCAAAACCTTTTATCACAAGTTTTTGAAATTAAAAATATTTCATTTATCAATCCATTTTTTAAACAATCATTAATCAAAAAACGAATCGTTATGTTACAAAAATCAAAATCAAAAAAAATTAATTTGTTCAAGTATGTTTTAATAGTTCCAGTTTTATTAGGAATGTTAATTTATTCTGCAAGTATCCAGAACGTTTATCCACAACAAAAAGAAGCGCTTAATGTTGAAAGTAAGATTCAAGATAGCCCGTTAATTGAGAAAATAAAGGCAATTGGAAAACAACTTCAAATTCAAGGTAATACAAGTGAAGATGAAGATAGAGGTTTAAACTTATTGCTTAAAATTATAAAGCAGAAATATTTAGATTTAGAATTAGTGGAAGACGTGCAAGCATATACTTCTATGGAACCGAAAACAGATTTGATGAAAAAAATATCTGATGTTTTTGAGCAAATACAGGTACAAGGAAATATTTCAGAAGAAGAGAATAAATCTTTAAAAGAATTATTGATTTTGACCAATGAAGATGGATTTAATGATCCGTTTTTTGCTGATGTGATACAAGATATTGAAGTCCCTTTTGGTGTGATAGACGAAGTTCCAATATTTCCAGGTTGTGAATCACGAACCACCAATGACGAACGAAAAAAATGTATGTCAGATAAAATAGCTCAACATGTAAATATCAATTTTAATACAAAAATTGGAAAGGAAAATGGATTAACAGGTATGCAACGCATCAATGTTATATTTAAAATTAATAATAAAGGGAATATTGTTGACGTAAGGTCCAGAGCGCCACACCCTGCTTTGGAAACTGAAGCCATTAGAGTCATTAAAATGCTTCCAAAAATGATTCCTGGAAAACAAAAAGGAAAGGTAGTCACCGTGCCTTATTCCTTGCCAATTATTTTTCAAGTACCAGAAACAGAACCTTCAACTGAAAAGAATTGATTAAAACTCTAATTATTTTATATTTAAAAACCGAAGCGCAATCTTCGGTTTTTATTTTTTTAAGTCGTTAAAATCTAAAAAAATTGTAATTTTCCAGTTCAGTTTTAATCCATGAAGCAAATTAGTGTTTTACTCTTATTTATGATGCTCATGTCCTGCGAGTATTTCAAGGTGAAAAAAACATCTTCTGAGGCTATTTTAATTGAAGAATTACAAACTTTTAACTGGAATGAGGTGGATGCATATCCATCATTTTCAGTATGTGATTCGTTGGTAACCAAAACTGAAAGAAAACAATGTTTTGAAAATACCTTAGCATTTTATATCACCAGAAATTTACAAAAAGACACTATTGTTGTGACTCATGATATCACGGATACTATCAATCTTCAATTACAAGTTTCTGAAAAAGGACTGCTATCACTGGTGCAAATGGAAGTGGATTCGTTAACTAACCAAGAGATACCCAATATAAAAGTGCTTTTAGCTAAAAGCATCGATTCATTACCTAAAATATTTCCAGCCATTAAGCGTGGGCAACAAGTTAAAACAGAATTTAAGCTGCCTATTATTATTAAAGTAATAAACTAAAATTTACTTTTTAAAAACTCTTCCTTTCCATGAATAGCTTTTAAAAACAGAAATAAAGGCAATATAAACACTAAAAAAAGGATATATAATAAACCCAAAAACAACACTTCTTAAACCCGGTTTTTGATTAAAAAATGTTGCGGCTTTATATATTAACAGTACATCTATATTGAACTTAATAAATAAAATATATAAAAATATTTTTATTTTAATAACACTAAAACCGGTTAGAAATACACCTATCATGATTAAAGCGTTCATTAAAAGAATGATAAGCCCCGTGAGTTTTCCAAACCAATTTTCATATGAACTTATTTTTGATGCCCATCTTATTCTTTGGTTTATCAATTTTTTCCAGCTTGGTTGAGCGTTTGTTTTGACTATGGCTTGATCACACTTTAAAAAGGCAACCTGTTTAGGATAAAGTCTTGCAATTTTTTCAAGTAAAAAAATATCATCTCCACTGGCAATAGTGGTGTTTCCTTCAAATCCGTTGACTTCAATAAACACCGCTCTTTTATATGCAAAATTGGCTCCATTGCATAAAAAAGGCCTCTTTACTCCAAAACCACCAATGGTTGCACCTTGTAAACTAAGGATGTCAAGCAATTGAAATCGGCTCAAAAAATTTGACTCATTAAAGTATGTTACAGGAGCTGCTATGCACATTGCATTTGTATGTTGTATATATGCATCATAAGAGTCCAGCCAATATTTTGGGAGCACACAATCAGCGTCTGTGGTAATAATCCAGTCATATTTTGAGTGGGAAATGGCTGTAGTTATAGCATCTTTTTTTGGTGAATGACTTTGTCTGTTATTATTAAGAAGACTAATGTTGAAAGATGCATTTTCATTTTTAAAAGTGTGAATTAAATCGACCGAATCATCTTCAGAAGCATCATCAACAAAAATAATTTCAAAAAGGTGTTTTGGGTATGCTATGGATGTTATGGAGCTCAATAAAAGGGGTAAGTGTTTCGCTTCATTTCTAAAGGGAATAATGACTGAAAACTTTGTTTTTGATTGAAGATTGGCCAGTTTGAATTCTTTTATTTTGTCAAACCCATAAATAAAACCAGATATCAACAGCAGGTAAACAATGGTTATAATAATATAGACTAAAATCATGTTAAGTTTACTTTTGGGAAACGAAATTGAAGCACAAAATAGCTTCCTAAAATACTTGGGAGCACAAAATTTAACAGCCACATCAACGTTACAATGCTTATAATGCTAAGTTCGTTTACATCTAAAAAGCCAAATAAATACATGGCAACACTTCCTTTTACAAACACATCAAATAAAAATATAGATGGGATAATGGAAGATAAAAAGTACATACTTGATATCATGATCATAGCGTTAAAATAGCTTATATCTACATGGAATATTAGTAATAAATAATAAAATTGAAATGAGAAGATAGCATAACGGAGAAAGGAATAAATGAAACATACAGCCATTCTTTTTTTTGAAAAATTTAGAGTGAAATGTTTTAGTTTTTCTAAGGAAAGGCCTTTAATGGTGAAGTTGATTTTTTTTAGGATAAATCCAATGAAACAGATTATGATTAAACTGGTTATTAAGATGCCAACTATTTTAATCAGGTTGATATTTATGGGATATGTTTGAATAAGAAAAAATAATCCAATAGAACCTAAAACAACAGTGACCAGCATTTGAAGTGCGTTACTTAATACATTAATAAACACAATTCGTTTTCGGTAATTTCTAGTGAAGTACATGGCTTTGGCTCCATATTCGCCTATTCGGTTTGGCGTAAAAAGTGAAACAGTTAAAGACCCTAAACATTGCTCAAAAGCACTTATGAAACTAATTTTTTTAATTGATGAGACTAATGTTTGCCATTTTAAAATTTCAAAAAACCAATTAAAAATGGATAAAATAAGCAATAAAACCATGTTTTTTAATGAAAACACACCGTTTTCAGTCGATAAATTAGAAAAAACCGAAAATGATAAATTGCTGTTATTTGTCAATTTTTTATAAATAAAGTAAAAAGCAATAACTACTATGCTTATTTTAATTAGCACAAAAAAGAATTGTTTAGATTTGTATTGTAACGTTTGCACAATGTTATTAAAAGGTGTTTTCAAATGCAAATTAAACCAATATATATGTCATGACCTTAAATTTTAAAAGTTATAAGCATATTTATTTAGCAATTATTTTTGCTGGATATTGTTTTTCAGGATTTTCTCAAGTAGATACAAGTACCTTAAAAGCTCAAATAGCGCTGGGTGTAAATAGTCCTTCATCAGATGGTTTTGTTGGTAATTTTGAATCGAAATCTATCAATTTTCCAACAATAAATTTAGGAATTCAATATATGGTTAGTCCTACATTTGGGGCGAAATTGGATTTTGGTTATAATAGGTTTTCTAACTTAAATGATACGCCGGAATTTAAAGTGAATTACTCAAGAATAAATGCGCAATTAGTGTATAATGCGACAAGAGTTTTTGGATTCTTACCAAATAACATGGGTGTTTTTATGCATGCCGGTCCAGGGCTTTCATTTATTAAACCTTTGGGTAATTACCCTGATAACAAAACATCCTATTTAAACCTTATGTATGGTATGGAATTTCATTTTGGAATTTCGGATAGTTTATCCTGGTATATAGACGGTTCATACATTTCTGGATTTAGTGATGATTTTAATCCGGTTTCTGATGGTTTTGGGTCGTTCAATGGAAATCTTTTAAATGTATCGGTTGGTGTTTCAATGTCACTAACCGGATGTTATTTTTGTGGAAATGATTAAAGAACAAATCATACTAGGTATTGATCCGGGAACAACCATTATGGGCTTTGGGCTTATTAAAGTGGTTGGAAAAAATATGACTTTTATTCAGCTGAATGAATTGGATTTAAAAAAGTACGACGATCATTACCTCAAACTAAAACTTATTTTTGAACGTACCATTGAGCTTATTGATACACACAACCCAGACGAAATTGCCATTGAAGCCCCCTTTTTCGGAAAAAACGTACAGAGTATGTTAAAGCTTGGTAGAGCGCAAGGAGTTGCTATGGCGGCGGGTTTGAGCAGGGAAATTCCAATTACCGAGTATTCTCCTAAAAAAATAAAAATGGCCATTACAGGAAATGGAAATGCCAGCAAAGAGCAAGTGGCTAAAATGTTGCAAAGTTTATTGGGATTAAAAACCTTGCCAAAAAATTTGGATGCAACCGATGGTTTGGCAGCTGCCGTTTGTCATTTTTATAATGCTGGAAAAACAGAAATTGGCACAAGTTATACAGGTTGGAGCGCTTATGTAAAGCAGAATAGCCACAGAACAAGCCCCCTAACTCCCAAAGGGGGAACAAAAACTCTTAAAAAATGAATTTAAGAGAGAATTCCTCCCCTTTGGGGAGGTTAGGTGGGGCTGTTGGAATCTACATTCATATCCCGTTTTGCAAACAAGCCTGTCATTATTGTGATTTTCATTTTTCAACTACCTTAAAGAAAAAAGGTGAATTGGTAAATGCTCTAGTGAAAGAATTGGAATTAAGGAAAGCTGAATTGAAAAATCAAACGGTTGAAACTATTTATTTTGGAGGTGGAACACCAAGTTTATTGACAATTGATGAATTACAATTTTTGATTTCTGAAGTTTATAAAAATTATAAAGTTGCTGAAAATACTGAAATTACTTTAGAAGCAAATCCGGATGATTTATCAAAAAATCTAATAATCGAATTATCTAAAAGTCCAATTAACCGTTTAAGTATTGGCATTCAATCTTTTTTTGAAGCCGATTTAAAGCTCATGAATCGCGCACACAATGCAGAAGAAGCTAAAAATTGCCTACAAGAAGCAACGAAATATTTTAATAATATTTCAGTTGATTTAATCTACGGAATTCCTGGGTTGACTAATGAAAACTGGATTAAAAATATAGAAACGGTTTTAAGTTATAATATCCCGCATATTTCGAGTTACGCATTAACGGTTGAACCAAAAACAGCTTTAGAAACTTTTATCAAAAAAGGCATTATTGATAATGTAGATGATGAATTGGCGCAACAGCAATTTCATATATTAATTGAAAAACTCGAGGCTTCAGGATTCATTCATTATGAATTGTCAAATTTTGGTAAGCCCGATTATTTCAGTAAAAATAATTCGGCATACTGGCTAGGGAAACCTTATTTAGGTATTGGTCCTTCAGCACATTCATTTAATGGGCATCAACGTAGTTGGAATGTGCGTAACAATTCAAAATACATAAAAGCTTTAGAAAATAACACGCTGCCCATTGAAACTGAAATTCTATCAGTAGCCGACAAATATAATGAGTACGTAATGACCGGTTTGAGAACTATTTGGGGTGTTTCTTTAGAAAAAGTTGAACAAGATTTTGGTAAACAATTCAAAGAATATCTTTTAGAGCAATCTCAAAAACATATTATTGAACATTTGTTGTATCTTGATAACGGCAAATTGCTAGTCACAAAAAAAGGAAAATTTTTGAGCGATGGTATTGCTTCAGACCTTTTCATGCTGAACTAGTTTCAGCATCTTATGAAAGGATTTGACTTATTTGAACTAGTTTCAGCATCTTATGAAAGGACTCGAATTATTTGAACTAGTTTCAGCATCTTTTCAAAAGAAGAAAAAACAAATTTTTTAATTCTTGTTAAAATCATGATTTGAAAATAGGTTATAGTTATATTCTTTCCAATAAAAATAAAACAGTTTTATATGTTGGGGCTACAGGTAATTTAAAGAGTAGAGTTGAATTACACATGCTTGGTAAAGCGACTAAGTTTACTAAAATGTATAATGTTAATGAGTTAATGTATTTTGAAAAGCATGATGAATACCACGATGCTTTTGTTAGAGAGAAACAAATTAAAAATTGGCGGAGTGAATGGAAATGGAATTTAATTAAATTGCATAATCCAGAATTAAAAAACTTATATTTGGAGTTATAGTATCTTAATTAAAAGATGCTGAAATATATTCAGCATAAATGATTGCAACCATTCAATATAATTCAAAAAAACTTCAAATAGATCTCACAAAACCTATTGATATTTCTATACCACTTAGGGCGTCAAAAAAAAATGTAAACGCTTGGTATATTGATGAACCCAGAATTGAACCGGTAAAAGATGGTGAGTGGGTTGCCGCCGTATCAGAAGGAGCAAGTATAAATTTCAACAATATATTTTTTAATCCGCATGGCCATGGTACACATACAGAATGCGTAGGTCACATCACTGAAAAAGTGTATTCAATAAATGAGCATTTAAAACAGTTTTTCTTTTTAGCTGAATTGATAACAGTGGCTCCAGAAATGCTAAATGGTGATTTTGTTATTTCTAAAAAGCAATTACAGTTTGCTATTGGCAATAAAAAACGTGATGCTATTGTGATACGAAGTATTCCAAATACAAAGGAAAAATTATCAGCCCAGTATTCCCACACCAACCCACCTTATTTATTAGAAGACGCTGCCATTTATTTACGGAAAAAAGGTGTTAAACATTTGCTTATAGATTTACCAAGTGTAGATAAAGAAAAAGATGACGGCGAATTATTAGCCCATCATGCTTTTTGGAATACTAAAGGAAAAATTCGATTTGATGCGACCATAACCGAGTTTATTTTTGTGCCAAATTCAGTTGAAGATGGATGTTATTTTTTGAATCTTCAAATTGCCCCTTTTGAGAACGATGCAACACCAAGTAAACCTGTTTTGTATAAAATTTTGGAATGATGAAAACAACTTTAAAACTTGAGGAATTACTAATGTTTATTTTAGGAATCTTAGCTTTTAATCAATTAAATTTTAGTTGGTGGTGGTTTTTGGTTTTAATACTAACACCAGATATTGGGATGTTAGGTTATTTGATAAATTCAAAAGTTGGGGCTTTTACCTATAATGTGTTTCATCATAAAGGATTAGCTATTTCAATTTACTTTTTAGGAATATATTTTCAAAATCAAATGATTCAGTTAGTGGGGATAATTTTATTTTCTCATTCATCTTTAGATAGGTTATTGGGTTATGGATTGAAATATAGTTCTTCTTTTCAAGACACACATTTGGGCAAAATTGGAAACAAATGATTACCATTTCAACAGATAAAAAGAAGCTTCAAATTAATGTGATTCATGGCTTTTTAACAACTTCTTATTGGGCAAAGGGAAGAACGCTTAATGAAGTTAAAAAAACAATTAAGCATTGTTTATGTTATGGTGTTTATTTAAATGAAAATCAAATTGGATTTGCCAGAATAGCAACCGATTATACCGTTTTTGCGTATGTAATGGATCTGTTTATTTTGCCAGGACACCGAGGAAAAGGCTATTCAAAACACCTAATGAACGCCATTAACGAAGAACCAAAACTACAATCTTGCAAAGTATGGATGCTTAAAACTGCCGATGCGCATGGTTTATATAAACAGTTTGGTTATACTGAATTGAAACATCCTGAAAAGGTAATGGAGAGATTATTAAAATGAACATAGAACAGCTACGCGAATATTGTTTAAAAAAGAAAGCCGTCACTGAAGAATTTCCTTTTGATGAACAGACACTTGTTTTTAAAGTATTAGGTAAAATGTTTGTCATTGCCCCTTTAGATAAATGGGAAAAGGGTGAAGTATCTATAACGTTAAAATGTGACCCAGATTACACCATTGAATTGAGAGAGCAGTACGAAAGTATTTTTCCCGGACCATATGTTAGCAATAAACATTGGAACACTTTAGCAATTCATAAAGGCGAATTGCAACCAAAATTTGTTTGTGAACTCATTGACCATAGTTATGCTATGGTTGTTAAAGCAATGCCTAAAAAACTTCGTGATAGTTTAAATTAAAACATTTAATGATAGTAAGATAATACATATTTTTTTATATATTTGAGAAATACATCCTCTCTCCCCAGTGTGATTTTATTAATAGCATAGCAAAGATTTTCCCGAATCTTCAATTAAGTATTTAATTTTAATCATTTATACTAACTTTAATTTTTAACAGATTATGAAAACAACCAACCGATTTTTTTGTGTAATAGTAATTGCGCTTTTTCTTTTAAGTACAACTTCTATAACGGCGCAAGATGATGCCAAAAGGCCTGAATACATAACAGTTACAACCATGTATTGGAACAAAGATTATGATGGAACTATGGACGAATGGAAAGCCATGGAAAAAGAATATAGGGATAAAGTCATAAGCAAGAATGAGCATGTCATGAGCACGAATTATTACACCCATTTGTTAACACCTAATAGTAACGAGGTTTTGGCAGTTAGCGTATACCCAACTTGGGATGATATTGACAAAGCAGCTTCAAGAAGTGCTGATCTTGAGAAAGAAGCATGGTCAGATGGAGAAGCTAGAAAAGCTTTTCTAACAAAATTGAATTCTGCATTTGCTATATATCATTCAGATGAAATATATGCAACATTGCCAGGGGCAAAACAATTGGCAGAAGCGCCAACAAAGGATATGGTATTGTATGTGCGAACTAACAAAATGGCCTATCCTGATAATGGAAGTCAAAAAGAATTTGATGAGCTAAATAAAAAATATCTTGATAACGTAGTTTATAAAAATGAATATATTAAAGGATATTGGCCAAATGCTCATGCCTGGGGACATGATAAAAGAGATTATATTGAAGCTTTTATGATTGATTCATTGGGTGATTTAGAAAAACTATTTGATAGAAATACTGAACTTATGAATGAAGCGCTCACAAAAGATGAAGCTAAGGCTATGGGAAAATATTTTGGCAAACATGGAGATGCAGTTTACACCTATGTTCATCTTTAAAATTTCAATTTAAAATATTATTAAAAGAGGCTGTCTAAAAAGTATATATTAACCGTCATTACGAGAAATTTTTATTTCGAAGTAATCTGTAAATCAATAACTTGCAATTTACAGATTGCTTCATTTCATTCGCAATGACGACTTTTTAGACAGCCTCTTTTTTTATTATAAAATGTTCTTGTAACACCTATTAAATAAATGTATTTTCGCCAACATAAAATATGATGTCATGAGCGTTTTACAAACATTACAGGAAAGAAGCAATACTACTTGCGAATTGTGCAAAGCAACTGAAGACCTAAAACAATATACCCTTCCGCCGTCATTAAATGAATCCGTTGATAATAGTTTATTGGTTTGTAAAACCTGTTTAGACCAAATTGAAGGGAATTCAGAAATGGATTCAAATCACTGGCGGTGTTTAAATGACAGTATGTGGAATGAACATATTGCGGTTCAAATCATGGCTTGGAGAATGCTACAAAGACTTCGTCATGAAGGTTGGCCAAAAGATTTATTGGATATGATGTATTTAGATGATGAGGCATTAACACTAGCAAGAGCAACCGGAGAGCATGAAGATGAAGCAAATAAAATTATTCACCGAGATGTTAACGGTGTCATTTTAGAAGTAGGTGATTCTGTGGTGTTGATAAAAGATTTAAAGGTTAAAGGTTCCAGCATGGTGGCAAAACAAGGAACAGCTGTTAGAAATATACGTTTAGATACTGAAAATGCTGAATATATTGAAGGGAAAGTTGATGGGCAGCAAATAGTGATCATTACAAAATACGTAAAGAAAACCTAATTTGAATTAGGGGTTGTTGTCTTTTTTGAAAAGGCCAAAACCAAGGGGTAAAATCAAAAAGAGAAAAATGAATTTTCCGGTAATAAGACCTATTATAGTAATTATTAAGGCTATTCCTAAAATGAGATAGAGATATTTAGGCTTCATCTTAATGTTTTTTATTTCTAAAATTATTTGGAGACATGTTTTTTATCATTTTAAATTGCCTATTAAAATTTGATATATTCCTAAAGCCACATTCGTAGGCGACTTCAGCAATAGAAGCATCGTTTTTATCAATTAGAAGTTTGCAGCCATGTTCAATGCGCAATTCATTTAAAAATCTAAAATAAGTTTTATTTGTTCGCTTTTTAAAATACTTACAAAATGCATTTTTACTCATGTTGGCAACGTCAGAAATCGTTTCCAGTGAAATATCACTTTCAAAATGTGTCATCGTATAATCAAACACTTCTTGCATACGCTTACCTTCAGTTTCTTTATATTTTTTTTCATAAATAAATGATGATAAGCTGATGTAATTACAAACTGATGCTTTTTTCAATAAGTCCAATAAAATTAAAAACCGAGATAATTTTGTAGCATTTTCAAGTTGATTAAATAATAGAATAATCGGTTTTTTTGAAGACGTAATTTTAAAACCATGACTGGCTCTTTTAAAAAACGTGTTAAGTTCTCTTAACTCTTCAAGTTCAAAAAAATCAGTACCAAAAGAATCTTTAGAAAAAAACAGAGTCAACATATGTGACCTTTCGCTAGCATTTACGTTGCTTTTAAACACATGAGGCAAATTACTTCCAATAACAACAATATCATCTTTCTTGTACTGATTTATGCTGTCTCCAACAACCAATCTGCCTTCACCTTCAACAATAAAACTAAATTGAATGTCATCATGTTGATGAAGCTTATCGTAAAACGCAACATCATAATCTACTTGATAAACCAGTGAATCATGTAATGGTTTTGGTATTTTAAAAGGATAAACTTTCATTAAACTATTCGTATATTTTAATAAAATGTAAATATAGGATAATATAGTATTAAAATTGGATAAGAAGATGTCATTAATATGTTTTTAGTAAAAGTAATTTTACATAGATAAAAATAGTAGATTATGAGTATCAAATGGAAAGGCGTTATGCCTGCAGTAACAACGCAATTCACAGCAAATGATGAATTGGATTTAGAATTGTTTAAAGTCAATATTCAAGCACAATTGGATGCAGGTGTTCATGGATTGGTTTTAGGTGGTACACTTGGCGAAGCCAGTACGCTGACGGATGAAGAGAGACGGATTTTAACACGGGAAACAGTCGCTTTTGTTAAAGGCAAAGTGCCGGTACTTATGAATATTGCTGAACAAACTACCAAAGCTGCCATACATTTAGCTAAAACGGCAAAGGAAGATGGTGCAAAAGGACTCATGATGCTTCCGCCAATGCGTTATAAAGCCAGTGATGCAGAAGTTGTAGCTTATTTTAAAGCGGTTGCCAAAAGTACGTCATTACCCATAATGATTTATAACAATCCTATAGATTATAAAATAGAAGTTACCTTAGATATGTTTGCTGAATTAATTGAAACTTGTCCAAATATTCAAGCTGTAAAAGAATCTACACGAGATACTACGAATATTACCAGAATAAAAAATAGGTTTGGGGACCGTTTAGCTATTATGACAGGTGTTGATACTTTAGCTTTAGAAAGTTTGCTTTTAGGTGCCGATGGATGGGTTGCTGGCTTGGTAGATGCATTTCCGGCAGAAACAGTTGCCATTTATGAGCTTCAAAAAGCGGGTAGAATTCAAGAAGCTATTTCTATTTATAGATGGTTTATGCCATTGCTAGAGTTAGATATAAACCCTAAATTAGTACAATATATAAAACTGGCTTCTGCATATACAAAAATTGGGTCTGAATTTGTAAGAGCACCTAGATTGGTATTAGAAGGCAAAGAACGTAAAACCATCATAAAAATTATTGAAGATGGTTTGAAAACCAAACCAATGTTACCAAATTATAAAAATTTAAATATTAATTAAAAAATTTACCTCCTTTGGAGGGATTAAGGCAGACATGACAACAGGAAAAAATTATATCGGAAACAAACAATCAGCAAAAGGAAGTAAAACGTATAAAACATTCAATCCGCAATTAAATATTGAGAATAAAACGATTTTCACAGAAGCTACATCAAAGGAAATTGATGAAGCAGTACATTTGGCTTCTGAAGCTTTTAAAACATTCAGAACTATTTCTGGCGAAAAAAAAGCACTTTTTCTAAATACAATTGCAGATGAGATTTTAGCCTTGGATGATGAACTTATTCAAACTTTTTGTATGGAATCTGGTCTTTCGGAAGGTAGAGCTAAAGGCGAACGTGGGCGAACTATTTTTCAATTGCGCTCTTTTGCAGATTTAGTTAAAGAAGGTTCATGGGTTGAAGCATCCATTGATACAGCACAACTAAAACGTGAGCCTCAGCCTAAACCCGATTTACGTAAGTTATTAATTCCGTTAGGACCAGTGGTTGTATTTGGCGCTAGTAATTTCCCTTTGGCTTATTCAACAGCTGGCGGCGATACAGCTGCGGCGTTCGCAGCAGGTTGTCCGGTTATTGTTAAATCGCATCCTATGCATGCGGGAACTGGTGAATTGGTAGCTTCAGCAATTATTAAAGCGGTTGAAAAAACAGGCATGCCCAATGGTGTGTTTTCAAATTTAAATAGTAGTGGTATTAACGTAGGCACGCAGTTGGTAAAACATCCAGAAGTAAAAGCAGTTGGGTTTACGGGAAGTATTCGCGGAGGCAGAGCCTTATATGATTTGGCAGCGCAACGTGAAGAACCAATTCCCGTATTTGCTGAGATGGGAAGTGTCAACCCAGTTGTTATGTTACCTGATGCTTTGAAGAATAGAGGAGAAGCTTTAGCCAAAACTTATGCAGGTTCCATTACTTTAGGAACCGGGCAGTTTTGTACCAATCCCGGTTTGTTATTAGCCATTAAAAATGATGATTTAAGCAAGTTTATTTCAAAACTGTCTGAGGAAATTGTAAAAATTGAACCGTCTTGTATGTTACATCCAAATATTATTGGAGCATTTGAAACAAATAAGAAAAAGGCATTATCTCAATCTGGATTAATGGTTACAGCAGATTATACTTCAAATGTAAAATCTAATTATGCAAGGCAAACAGTAACCACTGTTGAAGGAAAAACATTTTTAGAAAACACAACACTGCATCAAGAGGTTTTCGGCCCGTATTCTATGGTTGTTCAGTGTGAAAATGCTAATCAGTTAGAATTAATTATTTCAAAATTAGAAGGACAGTTAACAGGAACTTTAATCGCTGATAAAGAAGCTCAAAACTATTCCAATATTATTTCAGCACTTCAAAATAGAGTAGGGCGTTTAATTTTTAATGGTGTTCCTACAGGTGTTGAGGTGTGCCCATCCATGGTTCATGGTGGCCCGTATCCGGCATCCACAGATAGTCGTTTTACAGCCGTTGGAGTCAATTCCATTAAACGTTGGGTGCGACCTTTTAGTTTTCAGGATTGGCCAAATGAATTGTTGCCAATTGAATTAAAAAACGAAAACCCTTTAGGAATTTCACGACTTGTAAATAATAAAATGACAAAAGATACATATGAATCATTTTAAGATTGCCTCAATTGCATGTCTATTCTTAATTTATTGTGTTAAAACAGAAGCTCAAGTCAATCCATCAGTACAACTCGATTCTGTAATCAAAAGTTATCAGAACCATAAAGGATATGACCACAACGCTTATCCTTTAGGCCTTTTCACAAAAGACTATTATAAGAACGAGGTCGAATTTGCCCAAACAAAATTGGATGAATTGTCTAAGGTGAATACAGAAGAATTGAGCGAAACAGAACAGATTTCTGCTGAACTTTTAAAATTTGTACTACAGGACCAAATCGATTTTTATAAGTTTGACATGTATCTAAATCCAATACTTTCTGACACAGGATTTCATAGCGATTTGCCTTATATTGTTAGGCCTTTGACCAATTATCAGCAAGTTAAAAAGTATCTTGATAAGCTCAATGCAATTCCTGAATTTGTTAATGAAAATCTAATAAATTTAAGAGAAGGCATAGCTAAGGGGATTTCTCAGCCACTCGTAATTTTTAAAGGTTATGAATCAACTTACAATGACAATATTGTTGATGATTTTAAGGATAGTTTTTACTATTCGCCGTTTAAAAATTTACCAAACGATTTAACTGAAACCCAAAAAGATTCGGTTTTAGCAGCTGCAAGAATCGCCATTGAAATCAATGTAACACCACAATTTAAACGAATAAAAACGTTTTTTGAAACCGAATATTTGCCAAAAACCAGAACAACGCTTGGCGTTTCAGAAACTCCAAATGGAGATGCATTTTATCAAAATAGAATCAATTTTTATACAACCAGTACACAATATACAGCAGATGATATTCATCAAATTGGTTTAAAGGAAGTAGCACGTATCAAAGCCGAAATGGAAATAATCATTAAAGATTTAAACTTTAAAGGGAGTTTTGCCGATTTCTTAAAGTTTTTAAGAACCGATAAGCAGTTTTATGCCAAAACACCAAGAGAGTTGTTAATGATTGCTCGAGATATTGCCAAGCGTATTGATGCTCAATTGCCACGCTATTTTAAAACTTTACCACGAAAACCTTATGGTGTTGCAGCAGTTCCAGATGCTATTGCACCAAAATATACAAGCGGACGCTATATTGGTACCACAAAAGAAAGTACAGATCCAGGATACTATTGGGTTAATACTTATGCTTTACCAAGCAGGACCTTATATACCTTGCCTTCATTAACAGCACATGAAGCTGTTCCTGGACATCATTTACAAGGAAGTTTGAATAACGAATTAGGTGACAGCATTCCACAATTTAGAAAAGATTTATACCTCTCAGCTTATGGTGAAGGTTGGGGTTTGTATTCGGAATATTTAGCAGATGAAATGGGTATTTATACCACACCTTATGAAAAATTTGGAAAATTGACTTATGAAATGTGGCGCGCTTGCCGATTAGTAGTTGATACAGGAATTCACGCAAAAGGTTGGACGCGACAACAGGTAGTGGATTACATGGCTGCAAACACTGCCTTGTCAATGCACGAAATCAATACAGAAACTGATCGTTATATTTCATGGCCAGGACAAGCACTATCTTATAAAATTGGTGAACTCAAAATAAGAGAATTGCGTCAAAAAGCTGAACAGGAATTAGGTTCTAAATTTGACATCAGAGATTTTCACGAGGTTATATTAGGACAAGGAACAGTCACATTAGAGATTATGGAAAAATTAGTAAATAATTATATCCAGAAAGTAAAAAATGAGTAAGAATACCTTTGTCTGCATTGATGCCCATACCTGTGGAAACCCGGTGAGAGTCATCAAGGAAGGTGTTCCTAGATTGATAGGACACACCATGGAACAAAAGCGTCAGCATTTTTTAAAAGAATACGATTGGATTCGTAAGGGACTGATGTTTGAACCTCGTGGGCATGATATGATGAGCGGAAGTATGTTGTATCCACCTCATAACCCAGAAAACGATTTTGCTATTTTATTTATTGAAACCTCGGGTTGCTTACCCATGTGTGGTCATGGTACCATTGGCACGATTACCATTGCCATAGAAGAAGGACTGATAACGCCTAAAACATCTGGAAAAATTAAAATGGAGGCCCCGGCGGGTTTGGTAAATATTCAATACCAGCAAACAGGGGAAAAGGTGGATTGGGTGAAATTAATCAACGTAAAAAGTTATTTGGCTGCGGAAGGATTAACAATTGATTGTCCAGAATTAGGAACGATTTCTTTTGATGTCGCCTACGGCGGAAATTATTACGCTATTGTTGATCCGCAAAATTTTTTTTCTGGAGTTCAAGATTTTTCAGCCTCAAAAATCATCCAGTATTCGCAAGTTGTTCGTCAACGGATTAATGAAAAATATCCAAATATGTTTATTCACCCAGAAAACGAAACCATTCGTGATGTGTCCCACATGCTTTGGACAGGAAATCCCATAGATCCAACTTCCTCAGGTAGAAATGCGGTTTTTTATGGTGATAAAGCCATTGATAGAAGCCCATGCGGAACAGGAACTTCTGCTAGATTAGCACAATTATTTGCCAAAGGAAAATTAAAAAAAGGTGAAGATTTTATCCATGAAAGTTTTATTGGAAGTAAATTTATTGGACGCGTTGAAGAAGAAACTACTTTAGATGGAAGGTTAGCAATTATACCCAGTATAAAAGGTTGGGCAAAAATATATGGACATAATGTAATCACCATTGATGATGAAGATGATCCGTATGCACATGGTTTTCAAGTGATTTGATTAATGAAACAATAAGACAATGAAATAATGAAACAATGAAATAGTGAAACAATGAAATAATGAAACAATGAAATAATGAAATAATGAAACAATGAAATAATGAAATAATGAAATAATGAAATAATGAAACAATAAACTTATCATACAATATGACATAAAAACACTTTTAAATCCTAGCACTATCTCATTAACCCATTAACCCATTAGCTCATTAACCGATTAACCCATTAACCCATTAGCTCATTAACCCATTAGCTCATTAACCCATTAACCCATTAATTAGCTCATTAACCCATTAATTAGCTCATTAACCCATTAACCCATTAACCCATTAGCTCATTAACCCATTAACCCATTAGCTCATTAACCGATTAGCTCATTAAATCATTAAACCCATTAACTCATTAAAAAAATGGAGAAAGAAGAATTTGTAGAATTATTAAAGAAAAGGACCAAACAATTGGCTGTGGATGTCATTTTGTTCTATGACAAAATTCAAAAGACAGACGCTACAAGAGTTATTGGTAGGCAACTAATACGTTCTGCAACATCAACTGCAGCAAATTATAGAGCCGCTTGTATTTCTCGGTCACAAAAAGAGTTTTTTTCAAAAATGTCCATTGTTGTTGAAGAAGCCGATGAAACATTATTTTGGTTAGAATTGTTAAAAGACACAAAATTCAGTTCAGAAGAACAATTAAAACCATTGATGCATGAAACATTGGAAATACTTAAAATAGTATCAAAAGCAAGAAAAAATTCAGGCTCAAATAAATGAAAAAATAGTAATCTATGGAATATAAATTAATTCATCAACCCATTAGTTCATTAACTCATTAACCCATTAATTCATTAACCCATTAACCCATTAGCTCATTAATTCATCAACCCATTAGCTCATTAACTCATTAACCCATTATTTAAATGAAACAAGTTATCATTATAGGAGGTGGAATAATCGGATTAAGTTCTGCCTATTTTCTTCATAAAGAAGGACATCAAGTAACTATTGTTGATCAATCCAATTTGGATGCTGGAGCATCTTATGTCAATGCCGGATACTTATCACCCAGTCACATTATTCCATTATCTGCACCAGGCGTCATGAAAAAAGGGTTGAAATGGATGTTTAATTCTGCAAGTCCGCTATACATTAAACCTCGTTTGGACTTGGATTTTTTAAAATGGACTTGGGCATTTAATAAATCTTGTACTATGAACCATGTACAGAAAGCTATACCAGCCATAAAAGAAATAACATTGCTGAGTCAGGATTTATATGAAAATATTCATCGTACAGAAGGATTTACCTCTCACTACGAAAAGAAAGGATTGTTGATGCTATGTCAAACAGACAAGATGTTGGAAGAGGAAATTAAAATGGCTCATTTAGCACAACGTGAAGGACTGGATGTTATTGAAGTGAATACAAATGAATTAAAGGTATTAGAGCCTCATGTAAAACTAGAAGCCAAAGGTGCTACGTATTTTAAATGTGATTCCCACTCAACGCCTGATGAATTTATGAGTGATATGAAAACCTATTTAAAAGGTGTTGGTGTTCAAATTTATCCAAATGAAAAGGTTGAAGATTTAGAAGTTAAAAACGGGAAGGTTACCACAATTAAAACAAATAATCAAATTCTTAAAGCGGATGAATTTGTTTTGGCCGCAGGTTCCTGGAGTTCATTGTTGGGTAAAAAGTTAGGTTTAAAATTGTTATTACAGGCTGGGAAAGGATATCGAATCAATTCCAATCAAAATACAGGAATTACTATTCCGGCTATTTTAGCTGAAGCAAAGGTTGCCGTAACCCCCATGCATGGATTTACACGTTTTGCAGGCACGATGGAAATTGCTGGTATTAATCATGATATAAGAAAAGAAAGAGTCCAAGCTATTGCTAATGCTGTAAGCAGATATTATCCTGAAATATCGTTGACTTCAGAAGAAAAAAGTCAGGCTGCTTGTGGTTTACGTCCGGTTTCTCCCGATGGATTACCTTTTATTGGAAAATCTTCAAAGTGCGATAATCTAACGGTTGCAACAGGGCATGCTATGATGGGTTGGAGTATGGGGCCGGCTACAGGGAAATTGGTTTCTGAAATCATTTCCAATAAAAAAACATCCATGAATTTGGATATGTTTCAGCCAGACAGGAAGTTTTAATTAGTTCAAATCTGAATTTTCAATATTTAATCGCATATTGATCATGTGTTTTTTAAAACCCACTTTTTCGTAAGCTTTAATGGCAGGCAAATTGTCATCATAAACATCCAATCGTATTTCAAAAATATTTCTTTCTTGACACCATATTAGTAATGTGTCAATAATTAGTTTATTTACGCCAACCCCTCTATGATTTTCATCTACAAACATAAAACCTAAATAACCAATATGGGTATGTTTTAGGTAATGTCTATCCGTTTTAATTTTAGCATAACCTGAGGCAACAATCTCATGATTGATTTCTACGATATATACTTCAGATTCATTGCTCGATATTAATTCAGAAATATCATAATAAGCAATAGCCCCTTCTTTTATTGTAGGGTCAAAAGGACGTTCTGCTTTAATCACACCTTGTTCAAATCTCAAAAGTGTCGGTAAATCATTTAGAGTTGCTTTTCTTGTTTTGTAATTCATTTCATTTTTAATGGTGAAAAGCTTCTGCCTAAAATGTTGTCCATAATCCATGCTGTATGCAGCGCGGTTTTTCCAGTAGATGGATGTTCTTCTATGCCGTCTAAATGATTTTTCATAGCTTTTACATGGTACAATTGAATATTTTCAGGATGTTCAATGTTTAAACTTATTGTTTCTTTTGGAGTGATGAGTTGTATGGGGTTTTCATCAAAAATAGAAAATTTAATAGAACCCTTACTTCCTATAATTTCTACCTTGTCTTGTCGTTCCCAAGATCCGAAATTCCAAAAAGCAGAACCTGTAACACCGGTTTTATGAATCCATGACGCTGATAAAGCATCTTTTGCAGAGTATAATTGTTGCTGATTGCTGCTTTCTCCATTAACCGAATCAAATTCTCCTAATATATAATGGAAAAAGTCTAAACCATGGGATGCTAAATCATCAAAATAACCTCCTTGTGCAATATTTTTATCAGTTCTCCAATTATAGTTTTTTGATAGGTCAATATCGTTTGCAGGTTTACTCAATGACCAATGAATATGCCTAACATCACCAATTTCATTAGTGTCAATCCATTTTTTTATTTGTTGAAATCTTGGAAGACTTCTTCTATAATACGCTACAAAAAGAGGAATATTTTTTTCATTAAATGCATCAAACATGGTTTGGCATTCTTGATAATTCACTGCCATTGGTTTTTCAACACAACAAATTTTCCCTGCTTCAGCAACTTTAAGGGCATATTCCAAATGACTATTTGGCGGCGTTGCAATATAAATAGCATCTATTTCAGGGTCGTTTATTAAATCATCGGCATCATTATAATAGGTGTCCACACCATGGCGTTTTGCGAAGTCTCTAGCCTTGTCTAAATCTCTTCGCATGACGGCTTTTAGACAAAAGCCATCAGTTTTTTGATAAGCTGGTCCACTCTTTTTTTCACAAACATCACCAACACCAATAATTCCCCAATGAATAGTTTTCTGTACCATATCTATTTAATTAGCTTGATGTATCGGCAATAATTTTCCATTCACCTTCAATTTTTTTTAAAATTATCATAAAAATACCCGTGGCATTACCAACATTACGTTTTAAATGATATTCTCCCATCACATAATAGGCATCATCAGTAATTTTGGTAATATCATTAATTTTAAAACTTAAAGTGCCAATGTGGTCTGCGGTTGGATAAGCTTGTTTATAGCGTTCTAAAGTGTTTTCCCAACCATAGGTAATGCCATTGCTACCGTAAAATTTAAGTGAATCATTTTTCCAATAGCCTTCCATAAATCCTTCAATATTATTGTCAGACCAAGCAAGTCTTTGCATCTTCAATACAGAAAGTATGGCTTTTTTATCTGCTGTTTGAGAAGTTTGAGCAGAACTTACCTGACTTAACATAACAGCGCAAATAATTAATATATAGTTTTTCATGATATAATGGGCATTATGCTGCCTGGTATTATGGATTAATCTTAGGTAAAAATAACGAAATCTTGTTTTAAAAAGGTAGAACACCGATTATTTTGGTAACTATATATTTTTTGTCTAAAGTTAAATTGTGTTCATCGATTAAATAATGTAAACTCTGTTTCAGGTTTTATATTTACGTGAAAGTCAATTGATTAATAGCCCTAAATGTATTGTTTAACTTTTAATTATGTTACTATGAACCTCAGAATCACGAACAACAACAATTTTTTTAAATTGAAAGGAATTCTTGACAGAAACAATATGGATGTGTTTCAACAAGAATTCAATAACATTTTTGATAGGGTTAGCAATCTTACCATTAGCATTGAAGAAATAGAGTGGATGGATAAGTATGGTGTAAAAGCCATTGCCGGACTTCATAATGAAGCCATTATGAAAAACAAAAAACTATCTATTATTGGTCTTGGATGTAAAGAACTATATGAACATTTTAAATATAAAACAACCGCTTAATCATAAGGCATTTTTATGTTGTTTGTAAAAAGCATCAGCTTGTAATTGCATGAGTTCTCTTGCTTTTTTACGTTTATAATTGTATAGCTCATCTTCATGTTCAATGTCTGTATAAATACGGTCATTAATGGCATAATCTGTTTTTAACATGACTTCTCGTTGATTTTTATTTTGAAGTACATGTGTTTTCACTGCTGTTTCTTGATCTTCTAATTTAAAGTCGTACGAGCCTTTTGGTGACAACAATTTGGCAAAAATGGGCGATGTTTCAATGGCTAAAAACAATAGGAATATGAAAAAGGAGGGTATCCATGGTAATTTTCCTAAAGCATTAATTCGTGCCATTAATCCATCAAAATTATTGATGATGGGTTGCGTTTTTACCACTTGGGTTTCATAATTTCCTTTAAGCACGGCTATCTGATTTTCAGAAGCAGTTATTTTATCTTTATTTTCAGCTTTTAACTGTTGTAATTCAGCTAATAAAGCATCATGCTTTTCTCTTTTTTCTTTATAAACAGGACCTTTTCCAAGTAATTTTGTGCCCGCAGTTCCTTCAGCTTCGGCAATATAGGTGTCATAAAGCGCATTTACCTCGGCTTCTTTAGATGCTATTTGTTGTTGTAACGCCGTAATGTCTTTATTTAAATTTTCAATGTTTGGATTGAATTGTTCTGCGATTTGATTTTTATTGGCAAGGGTTAATTCGTTTTTTTGTTCCAGTAAAACCTGATTGATTTCTTTTTCAAATATTTTTAATTCTAATGGTTTTGAAATCACTACGGCGATGATAACGGCTAATAAAATTCTTGGTGATGCTTGAATCAATTCATCAATAACATTCCCTGTTTTTTTAATGGTAGATACAATATATCGGTCTAAATTAAAAATGAGTAACCCCCAGATGAGTCCGAAAAAAATGGATGTATAAAGGTTGTCAAAAACGGTGTAAAGCGCATAACTGGCAGCTATAAAGGCCATAACTGCGGTAAAAAAAACGGTAGCACCAATACCGGCATATTTATTTTGTTCGCCAACGGAACAGTTTTTTAAAATATCAGTATCTGAGCCCGAGCAAATGATGAAGAATTGCTTTAACATAATGTGATTGATTTTGATTGATAAACTATTAGAACGTAAAGTGAGTCAAATTGTTACACAATCAGAGATAATAAATCCAAATTTTTAATGGAGTTATTTGTTCCTTGACCTAACACTTTCAATAATTACTGTAGTAAGAATGAGAGATCCACCAATGAAAGTATTTAAGTTTGGGATTTCCTTTAGAAAAAAGTAAGCCATAATAATCCCGAAAATGGGTTGCAAGCTATTTATGATACTTGCTGTACTCACTGTGAAATACCTTAAGCTATGTATAAACATGGAGTGACCAATGGCTGTAGTAATTAATGCTAATGCAATAACGTATGGAAACTGTGTGGTTATATTGCTAATATCCATTGTGAACATAAAGGGGAGTAATAGTATTGATAGAATTGAAATTTGATACATCATAAGTGCCGTCCCACTGTATTGACCAATATGTTGTTTTAAGATGAGGTTGCGTAAGGCATAACAAATAGCTGAAAATAACCCTAGCAATACACCTTTTACATGCGAGTTTTCAAAATCGAATTCCGGTGCGAGTATATAGATACCAATTAAGACGATAAGTCCTAAAACAACATGAATAACATTTAATTTAGATTTTATAAATAAAGGCTCTAATAATGCAGTAATGACAGGAAATGTAAATAGTGATAACATGCCTAAAGCAACATTGGAAAGTTTTAAAGCATAGAAATAGCTTATCCAATGTACGCCCAAAAACAGCGAGCTTAATAAAACCGTAAAAAAGTCTTTTTTTGAATTTATTTTGATATCGAATTTTTTATACCTACAAAACAGATATAAGAACAAGGCTCCTAAAGCGCTTCTGTACCAAATGATTACCGGTATAGGTAAATCAATATATTTGCCCAATACACCCGAAGTGCTTATGAAAATAGTACCAACTAAAAGCTCAAAAAGGTGGTTGGCATGTTGGTTTTTCATCTACTTGGAAAGCTCAGTAAAATATTTATAAAAATAAGGTATGGTTTCAATGCCTTTTAAAAAGTTGAAAATACCAAAATGTTCGTTTGGCGAGTGAATAGCATCACTATCCAATCCAAATCCCATTAAAATAGTCTTACTTTTCAACTCTTGTTCAAATAATGCCACGATTGGGATGCTACCGCCACTTCGCTGAGGGATTGGTATTTTTCTGAATGTTTTTTGATAGGCTTTTGAAGCTGCTTGGTAACCAATACTATTAATTGGAGTTACATAACCTTGTCCACCATGATGAGGTGTTACTTTTACAGTAACTCCTTTTGGTGCAATACTTTCAAAATGTTTTGTGAATAGTTCAGTGATTTCTTCCCAATTTTGATGTGGTACCAAACGCATGGAAATTTTAGCAAAAGCTTTACTTGCTATAACCGTTTTTGCACCCTCACCAATGTAGCCTCCCCAAATACCGTTTACATCTAACGTTGGTCTGATAGAATTGCGCTCATTGGTAGTGTAACCAGTTTCACCATAAACATCTTCAATTTTTAAAGCCTTTTTATAGTTTTCTATGTTGAAAGGTGCTTTTGCCATTTCTGCACGTTCTTTTTTTGAAAGGTTCTCTACCTTATCATAAAATCCTGGAATGGTAATATGATTATTTTCATCATGAAGTGACGCAATCATTTTGGTTAATACATTGATAGGGTTGGCAACAGCGCCACCATATAGCCCTGAGTGTAAATCTCTGTTAGGTCCAGTTACTTCAACCTCTACATAACTTAATCCGCGTAAGCCCGTGGTTATGGATGGAACATCATTGGCAATCATTCCAGTATCAGAAATTAAAATGACATCATTTTTAAGTTTACCTTGATTAGCTTTTACAAATTTGGATAGGTTGACACTTCCAACTTCTTCTTCACCCTCAATCATAAACTTAACATTGCAAGGTAATTGATTTGTTGAGGTCATAAATTCCATCGCCTTTACATGCATATACATTTGGCCTTTATCATCACACGCACCACGGGCAAAAATGGCGCCTTCAGGATGTAATTGCGTTTTTTTAATGACTGGCTCAAATGGTGGAGAAGTCCATAATTCAATAGGGTCTGCCGGTTGCACATCATAGTGTCCATAAACAAGAATGGTTGGTAATTTAGAATCTATAATTTTTTCGCCGTAAACAATGGGGTTACCTGCTGTTTCGCAAATTTCAACAACATCGCAACCTGCTTTTTCAAGACTTATTTTAACGACTTCTGCCGTTTTTAAAACGTCAGGTTTATATTTAGAATCTGCACTAATTGACGGAATTTTAAGGAGTTCGATAAGTTCATTAAGAAATCTGGTTTTATGCTCTTGAATGTAAGATTGAATGGTTTTCATGATAAAATTTTATTTGATTCAAAAGTAATAAAAATTGAAGGTTTTTTAGGGTATGTGTTTGCAATTTAAAAATCTTGATTATATTTGCATCCCGATAAATAACGGGGCTAAGCGGGCGTGGTGGAATTGGTAGACACGCTAGACTTAGGATCTAGTGCCTCGCGGTGTGGGAGTTCGAGTCTCCCCGCCCGCACAGTAAAGAAAAAGCTTCTTGGAAACAAGAAGCTTTTTTTGTATTTAATGTTTCTAGTTTTTAGTTTAACTAAAAAATATTCTTCAATTATTAGCCTAATGATGGGTTAAAATAACAAATAAGGAAGCCAATGCTGATGTTTTTTAACTTTTCGTTATACCATACTTTTGTAATGTATAATAATGAATACAGAAGTTATGAAAAAAGAGAAATTTTATGCAAATATTTGGCAAGTATATCCTTTAAGTTTAGATATGTATCGATTTGATTCTAAAGGTAGATATATCAAAGATTTGGTATTGAATAATAATTATGCTACTAAAATGAATGTGTCAGAAATGAATTTATCGATAATAAATCTATCGGCTTTTGACCTAGATGGTAATGAGCATTTTGTTACAGATTTTAAAGGAAAAAATTTATTAAAAATTAAAGGCCTTTTTGGAGGTGATTTTTTAAAGTCTACTAGTGTTCTTAAATTAGGTTTAGGCACTTATAATACACTACGTTTTTATCTTGGCAAACAAGGAAATAGCTTTGTTTATAGCGATAGAAGGGAAGAAATAGTAACTGAATTTGAGTTTTTAGATTTCAATATTGAAAATGGTTTAAATATTAAAGGCAATGAGTCGCCAGAAGTTATATTACGATTTGATTTTACTCCTTATGAAAGAATTAACTATTTCAAAGTTATTGCTCAGTTATTTGAAAAGTCAAGAAATTTTACTGGAAAGCTTGTAGATAACCTAGGCCATTTAATGGTTAAAGGATAAACTTTTATAAAATGTATTAAGCCTGTTCAGGACTAAAAAGTATGAGACTGTCTAAAAAGTCTAGTTCTAAGTCATATTGAGCTTGTCGAAATATATCAACTTATTGATATTCTGCAATTGGTTTCGACAAGCTCAACCTGACAACCCGAAAATAATGACTTTTTAGACAGACTCTTATTATTTAAGTTTATTTTGCTGAACTAATTCAATTAATTTAGCTTATATATAATGGCTTGATAGGGTTTAAGTTGAATGCCATTGTTTGTTATTTCAACAGTGTTATAATTGTTAATTAAAGAATCATTTAATAACATAAGTTTTCTTCTCGGGTCCAATACCTTTTAAAGTTAAAGATTTCCATTGTTTGGGTAAAATAGGATTTATTTGAATAATGCCTTCATCAGTAAGTCTCAATCCGCCAAAACCAAATAAAACCGTTTGAAGCATACCCCCGGCTCCCGTTGCAAAATAAGGCTCATGCCCTGTGGCTGTTTCAGAAAGCGCTCCAAAAGGTGGTCGTTTATTGGGTTCATAACTTTCTTTGAATAACCTATAGGCATTGTCAACATCACCTAATTGGGCATAAATAGTGGCTAAAGCAGATTTTCCCATGGTGGGACCATCTTTTCTTATCCGTGGTTCATAATATTTTAAATCTTTAATAATAGTTTCTTTATCATTTATAATTCCCAAAGGGAATGCTAATAAATTAACATCGGCTTGTTTAATATCTTCGCCGGAATATTTGCTATGTTCCATGGTGGTGCCATCAGGAAACTTATATAATTTGATATTATTGGCAACCGTTTTCCAATTAGAATCTGGCTCTACACGTAATTCATAAGCCGCAAGAATTGCAAATTGCAAAGCGGTAATAGCAGAACCGTTCGTAAAGGCATTATCATCTACATTAGGCGCATCTTCATTGGCGCCCACGACATTTTTTATAGAATAAGTACCATCTTCATTTTTGGTTGAGCGGCTTACCCAAAAATCAGCAACTTCTTTTAATAATGGATATCCACGTTCTTTAAGCCAAAGTTTGTCTTTTGTAACCCGGTAATAATTCCAAAATGCTATGGCAACATCCGCAGTTATATGGTGTTCAAAGGTCCCTGTTAAAGCCCAGGCGGGTGTCGCTTCCTCACCGGTATCATCACTTTCCCAAGGAAACATAGCGCCTTTATAACCAAAATTGATGGCTTTTCGTTTAGCGACTTCTAAACGGTCTGATCGATAATTCACTAAAGATCTTGCAATGTCTTGATTTAGAAGTAACAACGGCGGATACATCCAAAGTTCTGTATCCCAAAAAATGTGACCATTATAATTTTGAGAAGAAAGCCCCATAGGTGCAATACTTAAGTTGGAATCACCTCTTCCGAAGGCATATAAATGATATAAAGCCAAACGTACATCTTGCTGTGTTTTTAAATCCCCTTCTACAATGATATCACCTTTCCAAAGTGTATTCCAAAGTGTGTTATGAAGTTGTAATAAATCTTTTTTAGGTGTTAATAAATTAAATATCACAAAGCGTTCAGATTCATTTTGAGGATCAGCAAAGTCTTGTGAAGTACATTCCGCGGCAGTCCATGCAAAATTTAATGATGTCCCTAATTTGATTTTCTTTTCAAAGGATAGTTGGTTGTTATATTCCGATACTTTATTGTGTGTTAATTCCGGACGTTGTTCTGCTCTACCAGAATTGATATCATGCCAAATAAAGGTTGCTGAAGTGGCAACAGTTTGTCTGCCATACCTGCTTTTTGCAACCGTTTGTAAAATAGGCATGGTTGTCTCGTTGTCTTTTAAAACACGAAAAGTGCTCATCGGGTTTTGATATTCTTTTAAAGTTTCAATTTTACCTGTGCATTTTACATCAATATTTTGTTTGGCCTCAATGGAAATATCAATATAACCAGTATAAGGCACATTCCGTAAAGCATAAATGGTATAGGTTATATTGGCTTTATCTTTAAATGAAAAGGTGGTTGTAAAACTCCCGTTTTTCATATTCAAAGTCTGTTTCCAATTGTCAATGTTTTTTTCAGTGATAAGCTCCCCATCAATAAACACATTTAGGTTTCCAAAATTCATGCCTTCAAGAATTCTACTCACACCCAGAGGTGATTCTTTATCATAAACATTGTTTAAAATAATCTGTTTTACCTGGAAGGGATTTTCTGAAGGCAATATGCCAATTCTACCATTGGCTACCACTATTCCGGTATAGTTTGTATGAGTTGTAGTTGAAATTTGCCAGCCATCTTCTTGAGAAAAACACAAAAATGAGCTTAATAAAAGGAGTAATACAAAGAAACGATTCATATAAAAGTTATTTAACGTGAATAATGGATAAGGAATTTATGTCAGTTAGAGTGCCA
>TARA_R110002050_G_scaffold412_5_pt1 | contig 29626 bp, 31 predicted proteins | sample TARA_R110002050 | Tara Oceans TARA_R110002050 (sample SAMEA4396988) | marine metagenome | biome: Polar Biome; feature: [DCM] deep chlorophyll maximum layer (ENVO:01000326); material: water (ENVO:00002006), including particulate matter (ENVO:01000060) such as... | depth 25 m
GACTGTTAAATGCGGGGTGACGAAGATGAAAGGGTGTCAAGCATTGGGCAACGAAATGAAGTAGCCATCAAATTTGTGAACTTATACACGGGGCAATGAAGAGAGAGGAAGTCGCAGAGAACAAAGAGATAAGGTTGGTCACTGAATTCGTAAACTTATACACAAGATAACAAATTCTTGTCGGCGGGATTACCAATCGACCAAGAATCAGGGCAACAAGCTACTTAAATTCTGTAAAGATCAAGCTGGCGTTTGTTCCCCCAAATCCAAATGAATTTGAAAGTGTTGCTTTGATTTTGCGTTCTTTTGCTTTCAACGGAACAAGATCAATACCTTCTGTTCCTTCTGATGGATTATATAGGTTTAATGTTGGAGGTGCAATTTGGTTTTGCAAAGCTTTAATACAGAAAATTGCTTCAACAGCCCCCGCAGCCCCCAACAAATGTCCCGTTGATGACTTTGTTGATGACATGGCAAAACCATCTAATTTATTTTCAAATAATTTTTTTATCGCTGTAATTTCAATCATATCACCCTTAGGTGTTGACGTCCCATGGGCATTAATATAATCGATATCTTCCACATTTAACTTGGCACTGCGCAAAGCACCTTTCATAGCCCTGTAAGCCCCATCACCATCTTCAGCTGGTGCTGTAACGTGATAGGCATCGCCAGAAAGTCCATACCCTGAAACTTCACAATAAATTTTGGCCCCACGCTTTTTGGCGTGTTCCAATTCTTCCAGAACAAGAACCCCTGCCCCTTCGCCCATAACGAAACCATCCCGGCCTTCATCCCATGGACGGGACCCAGCTGTAGGATCATCATTATACTTTGTTGACAAGGCGCGAATGGCTGAAAATCCACTCATCCCTAAACGGCCAACACAAGCTTCTGTCCCGCCAGCCAACATAACATCAGCGTCGTCCAATTGAATTAGACGTGCAGCATCCCCAATCGCATGCGCCCCTGTTGAACAAGCTGTCACAACAGAGTGATTTGGGCCCCTAAAGCCATGGCGAATGGAAACATTCCCGGATGCCTCATTAATTAAGGAAGAAATAATAAAATAAGGACTGACACGCCGTGGTCCCTTTTCATGCAAAGCAACAGCATTTTCATAGATATTATCTAAACCGCCAATACCTGCACCGATTAAAACACCTGTGCGCTCTTGGGCTTCTCTATCGATTGCTTTCCAACCTGAATCTGCAACGGCTTCTTCCGAAGCCGCAATTGCATGGGCAATAAACCGCCCCATTTTGCGTTGATTTTTGGGCTCTATCATTGAATCAAGATTTAACAAACCTCTGCTTGCCGCATCTTCATCCTTTGATTCAGGAACTTCCCCTGCAATTTGGCAAGCAAGGTCATCAGACCGACATAGCTGGATTTTTCCAATCCCGGATTCTGAATTAATCAATTTTTTCCACGAATGGTCAACCCCGTATGCTAAGGGGCTAACAAGTCCAATACCTGTAACTACAACGCGTCTCATAACCTTATTTTACCTGCCTTAAAAAGCTGTTTTAATTAATTAGCTTTTTCAATAAAACTTACAGCATCTTTGATTGTTTGAATTTTTTCTGCTGCATCATCTGGAATTTCAACATCAAATTCTTCTTCGAATGCCATGACAAGTTCCACTGTGTCTAAGCTATCAAAACCAAGATCATCAATAAAACTGGCATCGCTTGTAATCTTTTTACTTTGATCGCTAAGCTTTTCAGATACAATTTTAACTACTCTTTCTTCAATAGTGTTTGACATGTTTTTTCCTTTTTATTATCAAAATCTTAAAATAAGCAATATTTGTCTTGGTATCATAAAGTTTTAAACTTGACTAGTTAAAAAATGATTTTCAAAGACATATACCCAAAAATAATGGTATTTAAAAAATCAGAATTTAACCTTATTTACCCGACAAATGGGCAATATTTTGTAATGGGACGATCCCGATCATTTTTGGCATACATCAAGGCTGTTTGCAAAATACGTTCGTCTTCAATCCCTTTGGCCTTGCGGGTTTTCTTGATTTGTTCAAGATATTCCACGGCCTTAGGTGTCAAGCTTATTCGGGCATAACAGGCATGTTCAACAAGGCTAAATGGAAACCATTGTGGATCTTTCAATAAGGTACGAAGACCATCTTCAATAACATCTACGTAGCGTTTGAACTCCACAGGGATTTTTATAATATATTCCATGCCCTAACCTTTCTTACAGTCAAGTAAGCCGTTATTGCCCTTTGATTGTCAAGAAAACTATTGCCTATAAAAAAAAGCCGCACGTACTGTGCGGCTTTCATCTTGCAAACAAACAAATATTAAAGGCTTTGGATCCAGTCTTTTAACGTCGTTTCAGGCAGAACACCTGTCCTGGAACCAACCATTTGACCGTTTTTAAAAACCATCAAAGTTGGAACCCCCCGAACACCCAAGCTGGCTGGCGTATCTGGATTTGAATCAATATCCAACTTAACAATCTTAACTGTTTCGCCAATGTCTTCATTCACTTTATCAATAATCGGGGAAAGCATACGACATGGGCCACACCACGGCGCCCAAAAATCAACCAATACTGGCTTGTCTGATTGCAATACTTCTGTTTCAAAGTTACTGTCTGTTGCATTTATGATTGTGTTGGCCATTTATTGTGTCCTTAAATTTATTTATTACTTACTGTACTTTAAAATATTAGATTGCCAGCGTCTTTACAAGAAAAATAAGTGCAATTTTTGCTGAACATAGAATTGATTTTCGATTCATAAGTCTGTTATAAATAAATATCAACTTTTTTCATTAAGGGATTATCTATGGCTAACCAAAAGAAAACTGACTTGTTAATTATCGGAAGCGGACCTGCAGGATACACCGCAGCAATTTACGCCGCCCGGGCTGGATTAAACCCTGTATTGGTAACAGGGGCAGAACCAGGGGGTCAACTTATGATCACGACAGATGTTGAAAACTATCCTGGCTATGAAAATGCCATCCAAGGCCCTTGGTTGATGGAACAAATGGAAAAACAAGCCAAGAACGTTGGGACCGAAATTATTTTTGATTACATTAATACTGTTGATTTTTCCAAGACCCCTTTCACTTGCAAGGGGGACATTAATGAATATGTGGCAAAGGCTGTTATTGTCTGTACAGGGGCCAAAGCCCGCTGGCTTGGACTGGAAAGTGAAGAAAAATTCAAAGGGTTTGGCGTTTCTGCCTGTGCAACTTGTGATGGAATTTTCTTTAAAGGGCAAGATGTGGCTGTTATCGGAGGAGGAAATTCCGCTGTTGAAGAGGCCATTTATCTTTCAAAAATTTGCAATTCCGTTACGTTGATCCACCGTCGCGATAAATTACGGTCTGAAAAAGTTTTACAAGATAAACTTTTGAACACCAAAAATATTAAAGTTGAGTGGAACCATGAACTGGATGAAGTTCTTGGGAAAGATGGGCCAAAAGCAGTGACAGGCCTGCGCCTAAAAAGCACGCTAGACAGCAAAACAAAAGAAATCAAAGTAGATGGATTATTTGTTGCCATTGGACATGATCCTGCAACAGAAATATTCAAAGGCAAACTGGATATGGATTCAGAAGGATACCTTGTGGTTGAAAAAGGCGGCACAAAAACAAGTGTTAAAGGTATTTTTGCTGCCGGAGATGTTCAAGACAAAGTATACCGTCAAGCTGTAACCGCAGCAGGCCAAGGATGCATGGCCGCACTTGAGGTTGAAAAGTTTTTACAAGAATGATATCGTCAAATCAAATTAATTTATGAGGGGTTAACATGGCCAAAAAGAAATCACAAAACAAATTAGTCAAATTTATTGCAGCTGCTGCAGGAATAATTCTTGTAGGGTCCGCCGTTGCTTGGTATGCAGGCGTGCAAAAATTCAAAGAATTTGATGTAAAGGCAAAAGAGCTTCTTGAAAAAGAGGGCTTTACGCTTAATCGTAGCGAACCTTCTTATTCCGGATTTCCTTTTAAAATCACCCAAAACACAGAATCTGTAGAAGGAACGATCGAAAAGAATGGATCCACAATTACCTATTCCGGTAAAAATATAAAGGCATCTGCTTGGATCTTTAATCCAGGACACATTGAAACAACTGGAGATATAAGCTTGTCCATGAAACAAGCGGATAAGGATTCTGTAACAGTCTCCTTTGGAAAAATAGGCATGGATATTGGTTTGAACAAAGACGGTAAGCTTATTCAAAAAGGCTTGCAAATAAAAGATTTATCCCTTTATTCAGCTGTTGCCCAAAAGGCAATCATAAAAGTTCAAGAAATTTCATCAGAAGAAGATGTGAAACAAAAAGATGAAAATACTGAATTAAAAGGTGATGTAACTTTCAAGAAAGTTGAAATTAACACAAACCCAGAAACTCCGTTTATTATTGATAGGGTAAAAGTTAAAGGGAAAATTGTGTCCAAGTTTAAATCTAACGAAGATTTAATGGCAGCCTTTCGTGAGTTAGACGAAGATTTAAATAAAAAAATCAATGAAAGCTGTCAATCAAAAGAAGGGCGTTTGCCACCAGTTGGTGATCTTGTGAAAGAACTTGAAGACACAAAAGCTGGCCTATCAGGTGAAATTGAAATTAAAATGGGTGACTTTAAATTGGAATTAGAATTCGCCTTCAAAATTAAAGACGGTTTCCCTGAAATTGAAGTCAAACTTGTTTTGGATGACTTTGATAAAATGACCCAAAATATGGTTAAATCCGGTACCTTGGATGCATCCAGTGAACAAATGGCTCGTCTATCCTTATCTGCTGTTGCGGACAGGGATGCAAAAGAAGGGGATTATGTGATCAAAGCATCCTTAAAAGATAGAAAATTAACCCTTGGTAAAAATACAATCCGTGAATTTAAAAAGATAGATTGGAATCATTTACCCGTTCCTGATGATTTCTGTCAAAAATATCAAACGGCTGGCGATGAAACCGGCGGTCTGATGCTGCGTGGATTAAGCCCTTACATCAGTTATCCGGTCTTTTAAATGACTGATATTCGGATTAAAATTTTAGACAATGGCAAGGGGCTTCCCTTGCCTGTCTATGGAACTGAACAAAGTGCCGGTGCCGATTTAGTTGCCGCCATTGATCAAGATGTTCATTTAATTTCTGGGGAACGTGCTGTTGTTCCTTGCGGCATTGCCATTGCCTTACCCCATAATTTCGAAGCCCAAATTCGTTCCAGATCGGGACTAAGCGCCAAACAAGGCTTGGTTGTTTTGAATGCTCCTGGCACCATTGATGCGGACTATCGTGGAGAAATCAAAGCCATCATGATTAATATGGGCGAAGAAGACTTGATCATCTCACGTGGGATGCGGATTGCCCAGATGGTTATTGCGCCCGTGGTTCAAGCCAAATGGCAAGAAACTTCTGACCTATCAGAAGATGAAACCGGTCGTGGATCAGGCGGTTTTGGCTCTACTGGCGTTTAAAATTTCATTTTAAGGGATACATTATGCGTAAGAAAATTGCTTTAGTTGGCTCAGGAAATATCGGCGGAACACTGGCTTTTTTAGCTGGGATGAAAGACTTAGGCGATGTCATTTTACTTGATATAACCGAAGGCATCCCCCAAGGAAAAGGGCTGGACCTAAACCAAGCAGGTCCTGTTGAAGGATTTGATAGCCATATTCATGGCAGCAATAATATGGCAGATATGAAAGACGCTGATGTTGTGATTGTCACCGCGGGAAGCCCCCGAAAACCGGGGATGAGTCGCGATGATTTAATAGAAATCAATCAAAAAGTCATCCGCAGTGTCGCCCAAAATATTAAAAAATATTGCCCAAAAGCCTTTGTTATCGTTATTACCAACCCACTGGATGTTATGGTGTGGGTCATGCAACATGAATCCGGTCTTCCTGCCAGTAAAGTTGTGGGCATGGCAGGTATTCTTGATAGTTCGCGCTTTCGTAGCTTTCTTGCAGAAGAATATAACGTTTCTGCAAAAGACGTGGTTGCCACTGTTATGGGGGGCCATGGTGATACGATGGTTCCGCTTCTTCGGTTTTCAAGTGTCGGCGGGGTTCCTTTGCCTGAAACTGTTAAAATGGGCTGGACAACCCAAGATAAATTAGACGCAATTGTTGATCGTACCCGTAAAGGGGGCGGCGAAATTGTTGGTCTTTTAAAAACAGGGTCTGCCTTTTATGCCCCTGCTGCCGCGGCCATTGAAATGGCGGAATCGTACTTAAAAGATAAGCGCCGAATTCTTCCCTGTGCCGCAAAATTAAACGGAGAATATGGCATCAAAGATTTATATGTTGGTGTGCCTGCTGTTATTGGCAAGAATGGCGTCGAAAAAATTATTGAATTTCCCTTAAATGCCGAAGAAAAATCCGCCTTTGATAACTCAATAAGTGCTGTCAAAAAATTACTGACTTCTGTTAAGTAGAAAGGTTCTAAAATGAACGTTCATGAATATCAGGCAAAACAATTATTAAGAAAATTCCATGTCCCTGTCCTTCCAGGATCTGTGGCATTAAATGCCAAGGAAGCCATGGAAGCTGCCAGAGATATCCCTTCGAATCTATGGGTGATAAAAGCCCAAGTTCATGCCGGCGGGCGGGGTAAAGGCGGCGGCATTAAACTGGCAAAATCTGTTGAAGAAGTTGGGGAGCTGACCAAAAGCATGATTGGAATGAATCTTGTCACCCCCCAAACATCAAAAGAAGGCAAAAAAGTTCGCTTTGTTTACGTCGAAAGTGGCTGCGATATTAAAACAGAACTTTATTACAGCTTGCTGATTGATCGCGAAACAAAACGCGTGACGATTGTTGCTTCCTCTGAAGGGGGAATGGATATTGAAGAAGTCGCAGGAAAAACGCCGGAAAAAATATTCAAAATCACGATCGATCCTGTGACTGGTGTTTGTGGCCATCATATCCGTTATTTAAACAAAGCCTTGGGTATTCCAAAATCCGCCTCCAAACTTATGGGAAGCTTTGTTGAAAATAGTTACAAAGCTTTTGTCGACTGTGATGCCTCGTTACTTGAAATCAACCCATTGGTGGTTACAAAACAAGATGATCTGTATGCCCTGGATGCAAAGATGTCTTTCGATAGCAATGCCTTGTTCCGCCATCCTGATATTAAAGGTTACCGCGACATTGATGAAGAAGACCCAAAAGAAGTCGAAGCCAGTGAATATGATCTAAATTACATTTCCTTAGATGGCAATATTGGCTGTATGGTCAATGGGGCAGGACTGGCCATGGCCACAATGGATATTATAAAATTACACGGCGGGGATCCGGCAAACTTTTTGGACGTTGGAGGTAGCGCCACCAAGGAAAGGGTAACCGAAGCCTTTAAGATTATTCTAGCCGATCCAAATGTCAAAGGCATCTTGGTTAATATTTTTGGCGGTATTATGAAATGTGATGTAATTGCCGAAGGTATCATTGCGGCAGCCAAAGAAACAAAATTATCTGTGCCGCTGGTTGTTCGCTTGCAAGGAACCAACGTGGATAAAGGGAAAGAATTATTAAGTAAATCCGGTTTAAAAATTACCACAGCCGATGGCTTGGATGACGCAGCAAAAGAAATTGTTTCTGCCGTCAAAGGGGGGAAATAATGTCAGTCCTTATTCATAAAAACACAAAAGTTATTTGCCAAGGGTTCACAGGCAACCAAGGAACATTTCATTCAGAACAAGCCATTGAATATGGCACAAAAATGGTGGGCGGGGTAACACCTGGCAAAGGCGGATCAACCCATCTTGGCTTGCCTGTTTTTGATTCGGTTATTGATGCCAAAGAAAAAACCAAAGCTGATGCGTCTGTTATATATGTCCCTGCCCCTTTTGCAGCCGAATCTATTTTAGAAGCCATCGACGCCGAAATCCCTTTAGTTATTTGTATTACCGAAGGAATTCCTGTTTTAGATATGCTCAAAGTGAAACGCGCCTTGATTGGATCAAAAACAACGTTAATTGGGCCAAACTGTCCCGGCATCATAACGCCTGGTCAATGTAAAATCGGCATTATGCCTGGCTATATTCATAAACCAGGGAAAATCGGTATTGTATCCAGATCTGGGACCTTAACTTACGAAGCCGTTCATCAAACAACCGAGGCTGGCCTTGGGCAAAGCACTTGTATTGGAATTGGCGGCGATCCAGTCAATGGATTGAATTTTGTTGATTGCTTGGAATTATTTTATGCCGACCCAGAAACAGAGGCAATCGTTATGATTGGGGAAATTGGCGGAAATGCTGAAGAAGACGCTGCTGAATTTATTAAATCCCAGAAAAATAAAAAGCCTGTTGTTGCTTTTATTGCTGGTCTTACAGCGCCAAAAGGCCGTACCATGGGGCATGCTGGTGCCATTATTTCTGGCGGACAAGGCGGGGCAGAAAGCAAAATCGAAGCCTTAGAAAGGGCTGGCGTCATTGTTTCCAATTCGCCCGCAATGATCGGTGAAACAATGATGAAAGCTTTGAAAAATACCATTTCTTATAAGTAATTATTTATTTAATATTTGATATAAGTAGTTGAAAAATCTAATAAAAGCTTTATGTATAAAGCATACTTAACCATATAGATTGAATTGGATATATTAATGCAAAAAGGCAAATTAATTTTCGAAGGCAACAACAAGAAAATTTATGAATGTAGTGATTCTAATGCCCTGATTTTACAATTCAAAGATGGGCCAACTTCTTTGATTCAACTATCATCCTATGGTCCTATTCATGGCAATGGTATTTTGCACAACACCGTTTCCAGTTTTATTATGCAAAAATTATCTGGTTTAAACATCCCAACCCATCTGATTAATCAGTTAAATATGCGTGAACAATTGGTTCATTGTTTGGATATGTTTCCTTTCCGTGTTGTTATCCGTAATTATGCTGCCGGAAATATGATGCGCAAGTTTGGTTTGATTGAAGGCACCAAGCTTCACAAACCGCTCCTTGAATATTATATTGATGCTTTTGAAGATACCGATTCAGAAAGCATGTGCCTGATAAGCCGTTCCCATATTGAAAACATGGGCTGGGCAACAGATGAAGAAATCAAACAGATTGAAGAAATTGCCTATCGAACAAATGATTTCTTAAGCGGATTATTTTCTGGCATTAAAATCAGTTTGGCAAATTTTAGTTTAAGCTTCGGCCGTCATTTTTCTTATGATGAAGATGATATTCAGGTAATGCTGGGCAATGAAATCACGCCCAAGACCTGTCGTTTGTGGGAAGATACAACAGATCATAAATTTAGATTCAGGTATATCAGCTTGCTTGAAGTGACAGAACGCCTGAAACTTTTGCCCCAACATACAGATAACCCAAGTAAAGATTCTAAAATAGAATCAAAACAAGACATTTACAAACTTAGTGATAAGGTATAAAAATGGCTTTAGCCGCAACTGAAATTGTTCAATATATTAAAGAGGCGCTGCCTGATGCTGACGTTAAAATACAAGACCTGGCTGGTGACGGTGATCACTATGCGGTCAAAGTTATTTCATCAGCTTTTGAAGGCAAATCACGCGTGCAACAACACCAAATGGTGTACAAAGCACTAAAAGGGCATATGGGAAGCACCCTCCATGCTATGGCATTAAAAACTGAAAAAAAATGAGGATACAATGGAAACACCTCCAATTTTTAACTTAATTGAAAAACACATTAAAGATAATGATGTCGTCTTATTTATGAAGGGGACACCCAGTTTTCCTATGTGTGGGTTTTCATCTGCTGTATCCCAAATTCTTCAAAATTTAGAAATTGATTTTCATCATGTAAATGTGATGGAAGATCCAGAAATTCGCCAAGGCATCAAAGAATTTAGTGATTGGCCAACCATTCCCCAACTTTATATAAAACAAGAATTTGTCGGCGGATGCGATATCATACGCGAAATGCATAAAGACGGTGAATTACAAACCCTTTTACAAGAAAAGAAAATTATAAGCTAAGATGACAGAAAAAGTATCAACAGAAAATCAATTACGCAATGTCCGTTTACAAAAAATTGAAAAATTTAAGGAAATGGGGATTAACCCCTACCCTTACAAATATAAACGTACCGGCATTGCAACTGATTTACATGAAAAATATAAAGATTTAAAAGACGATACAGAGACAACAGATGTTGTCCGTATTGCAGGCCGCATCATGGCCATTCGCAACAGTGGTATGTTTATTGATCTTTTGGATGAATCGGGTCGCATTCAAGTCTTTACACATAAAAATGGTGTTAGCGAAGAAATAATTGCCATTGCCAAACTTTTGGATATTGGGGATTGGATTGGAATCGAAGGGATTGTGCGCCGTACAAAACGCGGGGAATTAACAATCAATACGCAAAACATGGAATTATTGTGCAAGTCCTTGCTTCCTTTGCCAGAAAAATATCATGGGCTGACCGATATTGAAAAACGTTATCGCCAACGTTATATCGACTTAATTGTCACACCAGAAAGTCGTGATCGGTTGCGCACGCGCAGTCGTGTTATTTCAGACATTCGACATTATTTGGCGAACCAAGGCTTTTTAGAAGTTGAAACCCCCATGCTGCATGTTATTCCGGGGGGGGCAACGGCCAAACCATTTGTGACCCATCATAAAGCGTATGGAATGGATATGTATTTACGGGTGGCCCCTGAATTGCACTTAAAGCGTTTGATCATTGGTGGCTTGTCCGACAAAGTTTTTGAAATCAACCGTTGTTTCCGGAATGAAGGGGTTTCCCCCCGCCATAACCCTGAATTTACCATGGTTGAAATGTACCAAGCATTTGCTGACTTTGAAGACATGATGGATCTGACTGAAAATATTGTCATTCATATCTGTGAAAAAGTACTGGGCACCTACGAAGTACCTTATGGTGATACAATCATTAATTTCAAAGGTCCTTGGCAACGTAAAAGTATGCTAACCCTTGTCAAAGAAGCCACTGGCGTTGATTTTGACACATTTAAAACAGCAGAAGAAGCCTTGGCCGCGGCCAAAGAAATTGGCAAAATTCCTTTAACAGGGAAAGAATCTTGGGGCCATGTTGTCGAAGCTGTCTTCGCGGAAAAAGTTGAACCCAACTTGATGCAACCAACCCATGTGACTGAATTGCCTTTAGACATTTCCCCCTTGGCAAAAGTTCACCGGGATAACCCACGTTTGACGGAACGCTTCGAAACGTTTGTTAATACCTGGGAAATTGCCAATGCTTTTTCAGAATTGAATGATCCAATAGATCAACACCAACGTTTCGAAGGGCAAGTTGCCCAACGCGAAGCCGGCGATGAAGAGGCCCAACATATGGATAAAGATTTCATCAATGCGTTGGAACATGGCATGCCCCCAACGGGTGGCCTGGGAATTGGGATTGATCGCCTGATTATGCTTTTGACAAATGCCACAAGTATTCGGGATGTGATTGCATTCCCAACGATGAAGCCAAAAGATTAAGTTGATGTCAAACATCTTGATCCCTGATTTAATCTGGGGTCAAGAAACGGCATCAAGCCCCCCCTCCATCCTGTTTGCAATGGGCTGGAGTTTTGGGGTCACGGCCCATAATCTGGGATGACAATAAAAATGATTGAATTTAAAAAGACGATTTAAAACATGAAAATGCCCGTGCAAAAAAGAATTTCAAAACTTTTGTCAAACCCCAAAGTTTCTTATAAAAAAGATTTCCTGATTCTTTTTTTAATCCTGGCGCCTATTCTTTTTGGGTTTCTTGATTTGCGCCCCTTTGCCGCACCAGATGAAGGGCGTTATGTTGAAATCCCCCGGGAAATGGTTGCGACAGGTGATTATACGACGCCACGTCTTAATGGCTTGAAATATTTTGAAAAGCCGCCTTTTATGTATTGGGTGCAAAGTGTCTTCATCAAAATCTTTGGTCTTAAAGAATGGGCGATGCGCCTGCCTTTGGCCCTCATGGGCCTATTTGGTTGTTTCATGGTTTATGCGGCTGGGCGCTTTTTGTTTAATCGGGCAACAGGTCTTGTTTCTGCGACAATTCTTGGGTGCAGCCTTCTTTATATTGTATTATCCCAATTAATTACATTGGATATGGGCGTTTCCTTTTTTCTAACGGCTTGTTTGTTATCATTCATAACAGCTGTGAACTTACAAAATAACCAGCGCTGTAAATTTATGTACTATGCCGCCATTTTTGCGGCTTTATCCGTTTTAACTAAAGGACTTATTGGATTGGCTTTGCCTGGCTTAATTATTCTTATCTGGATAACCTTAACAAATAACTGGAAATTATTAGGCCAACTTTATTTGCCCACCAGCATCTTAATATTTTTTACAATCGCCACCCCGTGGCATATTTTGGTCAGCCTAAAAAATCCAGAATTTTTTGACTTTTATTTTATTAATGAACATTTCACACGATTTTTAACAACGGTTCATCGGCGGTATCAACCTTTCTGGTTTTTCATCCCGATTATCATTGCTGGGTTCATGCCTTGGACATCTTTTATGATCAAAGCTTTATATAAAAGCATAAAATCCGCAAAGAAAAATCCGAATGCATTATTTTTATTATTATGTGCCACTGTTCCATTTGTCTTTTTCAGCATATCCAATTCAAAATTAATTCCTTATATTTTACCCATTTTCCCTGCCTTGGCTTTAATCACTGGGAACTATATTGCGGACTGTATTCAAAACAATAAGAACCTTCGATTTGAAATATTCACCTTTACAGCCATCTGTCTTACTGGGATGATTGCCGGGTTTTGGGGCATTCAACGTATTGACATTGATTTGTTTAAGAAATTAAAATCTTTTATAATTATCATATATTTTGTTCTTGGTTTTTCTGCAATTATCCCGCCTATTTTAAGGCTGTGGAAAGGTAATTTTTGGGCTTTTTGTTCAATTCTTTTAAGCGGCTTATCCATTATTATCACAATAAATTTTGCCTCTGTTCATGCCAATAAAATATCAATCAAACCGTTGGTTCAAAAGTATATGGATATCATGCCCTTGAATACAAAAGTCTTTACCTATGGAACTTATTATCAGGACTTGCCTGTTTATTTAAACAAGATAGTTACAATTTACAATTGGACGAATGAACTGGAATTCGGACAAAAGATGGAGCCCCATAAGACACAGCGTCTGACCTATAACCATCAAGATGTGATTGATGCTTGGCAAAGCAATAAATATGTCTGTATTTTTACAAAAATTCAGATTTATAAGGATCAATTAATTAACCAAAAATGGTTTACCCCCATGATTCTTGGGCAACATGATAACCAGATTCTGGTTTGTAATCGCATCCCTGAAGCCGCCTTACAAAAATCGGCAAATCCATCATAAAGATGTTCTTAGGCCTAAGGGCAGATACCCCTATAAATAGGAAAAAAACACCCTAACAACACCTGCCCTATCATAGGACTATTCACGCTGATATTTCTGAGGCACGTTTTAGGAAAAGCGTACATTGCAACAGTCCCATTAAATTATTCCACCACAATATATTAAGTTGGCGATTATTAATCTTTATGCTATTTTCTAGATGCTGAAGGAGTATAATTTTGAAGCCCAGAAAAGATTTTTTACAATTTGCACGTCCTACAATTACAGATGATGAAATCACTGAAGTTGTTGAATGCCTGAAATCAGGATGGATTACAACGGGTCCAAAGGTCAAAAAATTTGAAGCCATGCTGGCGGATTATCACCAGGCCCCGCATGCTTTGTGCATTAATTCTGCAACAGCTGGCCTGCATCTTGCCCTACTTTCCCTTGATCCAAAAGAAGGCGACGAAGTTATTACAACATCTTATACATTTGTTGCAACTTTAAACACCATTGTTCAAGCTGGTTTCAAACCTGTTCTGGTTGATATTGATCCTAAAACATATCAAATCGATGGGGCGCAAATTGAAAAGGCGATTACATCAAAAACCAAAGCCATTATGCCTGTGCATTATGCCGGGGCCCCAGCTGACTTAGATGTTATCTATGATTTGGCAGGAAAACATAACCTGAAAGTTATTGAAGATGCGGCGCATTCCATTGGGACAGAATACAAAGGTAAACGGGTTGGGTCTTTTGGGGACATCCAGGTTTTCAGCTTTCACCCAAATAAAAATATGACAACAGGCGAAGGCGGTGCCATTGTTTGCCGAGATGAAGACGCCGTTAAAAAGATGAACGTCTATAAATTCCACGGAATTGACCGCGATGCCTTTAACCGTTTTTCCAAATCTGGTTCCCAAGAATATGATGTGATTTATCCAGGGTATAAATATAATATGCTGGACATGCAAGCAGCCCTTGGCCTTCATCAACTTCCCAAATTGGATGGATTCATAGAAAAGCGGACGCATTTGGCCAACAGATATTATGATTTATTGGCGGATGTTGATGCCTTGATATTACCCGAAGCCCCAAAATATGATCACAAGCATGCTTGGCACTTGTTTATTCCTTTGTTAGATACGGACAAAGCAGGCCTATCCCGCAATGACTTTATAGGTAAATTAAAAGAATTAAACATTGGCACAGGCCTTCATTATCAAGCCTGTCACTTATTCACTTACTACAAAGAAACGTACGGCTATAAAAAAGGTGACTTTCCGAATACAGAATATGTGACCGAACGTTGCCTAAGCCTTCCTTTGTTTCCAACAATGACGGAAAAAGATCAAGATGATGTTGTTGCCGCCATCAAATACGTATTAAAAGGATAAAACATGACAACCCCTTATTTATCAATTGTCGTTCCTGTTTATAATGAAGAAGAAAGCTTGAAAGCCCTTTCAAAAAGACTGATGAAGGTTTTAAAAGATATCAAAAAACCTTTCGAAGTTATCTATACAAATGATGGCAGTTCCGATAAATCCATTGATATACTGAAAGAAATTCAACAACAACATCCCGAAGTTCGCATCATTGATTTTATGGGGAATTTTGGTCAACACATGGCCATCATGGCCGCCTTTGAAAATTGCCGTGGCGACGTTATTATTAACTTGGACGCCGACCTTCAAAACCCGCCGGAAGAAATCCCCAAACTTTTGGAAAAATTTGAACAAGGTCATGACGTTGTTGGAAGTTATCGCTTAAAGCGCAGTGACTTTTTCTTGCGCCATTGGGGCAGTCGCTTTGCCAACTGGGTGCGTGGGTTTATTACGGATGCCAAAATGCAAGACCAAGGCTGTATGTTTCGCGCCTATTCAAAACAAATTGTGGAACGCATTGTGGATGGTGGCGAAGGATCTACATTCATCCCCGTTCTTGCCTGGCGGTTGGCAAAAAACCCGGTTGAAGTTGGCTTGCGCCATGATGCCCGGGAAGAAGGCGATTCCAAATACAGTATCTATCACCTGATTCGTGTGGCCATTGACCTTGCGACAAGTTTTTCATTGCTGCCGATTCAGTTCTTTACTTTTTTTGGGATGATTGTATCGACCTTAAGCTTTTTATTGGTTATGTACCTTGCCTTTCGTCGACTGTTTTTCGGGCCAGAAGTTGAAGGTGTTTTCACCCTTCTTGCCATTATCATTTTCTTAATCAGCGTTGCCATTATGGGCATCGGAATTATTGGGGAATATGTTGGCAGAACCTATCAACAGGTCTCTAGAAAACAACGATTTGTTATTCGCGAAATTATTGAAACTACAAAGAAAAAAGGAACGAAGTAATGTCCAAAAAAATATTAATCTTAGGTGTTAACGGATTTATCGGAAACTGGCTGACAGAAACGATTTTGAAACGTACTGATTGGGAAGTGTTCGGAATGGACATGCAAGATAATAAATTGGGGGCATGCCTGGGAAATCCGCGCTTTAAATTTTTCAAAGGGGATATTACCAAAGACAAAGAATGGATCGAAAACCATGTTCGTGAATGTGATGTCGTTCTGCCATTGGTGGCCATTGCCAACCCGGCAATGTACGTCAAAGCCCCTTTGCGTGTTTTTGAACTGGATTTTGAGGCCAATCTGGATGTCGTTCGCCTGTGCGTTAAATATAACAAGCGTATTATTTTCCCATCCACGTCCGAAGTTTATGGGATGAGTCAAGATGAAAAATTTGATGAAGAAACGTCCAACCTTGTTCTTGGCCCAATTCACAAACAACGCTGGATTTATTCTTGTTCCAAGCAACTTTTGGACCGTGTTATTTATGCTTATGGCCTTCATAATGATTTGGATTACACAATCTTTCGCCCGTTTAACTGGTTAGGCCCAAAAATGGATGATGTTTATGCTCCTAAAGTTGATAGCTCGCGTGCTGTTATTCAATTCATCAGCAATATCCTATACCAACGTCCGATTAAACTGGTTGATGGTGGAAAGCAGCGCCGTTGCTTTACCTATATTCAAGATGGTATTGATGCTTTGATAAAAATCATTGAGAACAAAGATGGGTCTGCCTCCCGCCGTATTTTTAACGTAGGAAATCCAAAAAATGACCACTCTATTAAAGAAGTTGTTGATATTTTGTTGGATGTGATGAAAGATTATCCGTCTCACAAACATCTTGCTGAGGCTACTAAAGTGGAAATCATTGATGCTTCCAGGCATTTTGGGGAACATTACGAAGATGTAACTGCGCGCGTTCCGTCAATTGACAATGCAAAGAAACATCTTGACTGGAACCCCGAAGTTGACTTAAGAACAGCCTTGAAGAAAACATTGGATTATCACTTAATTGATAACCCGCAAGAAATTAAATAAGAAACCATTTATCAACCTTAAAGGAACATAACCATGGCTAAGTTAAAATTTATGAATAATATGTCACCTAAAATCGCGGCTTATGTCGGGTGTGGCTCTTTGGCCATGGGGATGTTAATGTTTGGAATTGGGAATGCTTTGATCAAAAAAGTATCAGAAGACCTGCCCGTTATTGAAGTTGTTTTTATGCGCAGCCTGTTTTCTGTTTTATATATGTTTTTGTATTTAGTTTTAACAAAAAACCTACATTGGCTGAAATCTCATAACCCCAAACTTCAAATCACCCGGGGTGTTGTTGGTTTTTTTGGTCTTTATACTTTATTCTGGTCATTCTCGCTTCTTCCCCTTCCTGAGGCAACGGCCTTTACCTTTGCCAGCACCCCTTTTATCACAGCCTTATCTTATCCGATGCTGCGTGAACAAGTAGGATTGCCAAGATGGGTTGCCGTTATTATTGGGTTTATTGGTGTTTTGATTATTGCCCGCCCAACCGGGGATGTAACCATGATTGGGGCAACTGTTGCGATAACCTCTGCGGCGATTGAAAGCATGATTATGGTTTGGTCCCGTTTACTTAAAAAAGATAAACCGATTACAAGTGTCTTTTATCACACGGCAATTATTACGCTTATTGCGGCAGTTATTCTGCCTTTCCAATGGCAAACCCCCAGCATGGAAAATTTGCTTTTATTGGCAATCCTTGGGGCTGTAAGTTGTCTTGGCCATATTTTCATTGTTTATGCCTATAGCATTGCGCCAGCTGTTGTTGTTGCCCCCATGCTTTATACATTGATTATTTGGGGTGCTTTGTTTGGATATATTTTCTGGGGCGAAACATTAAGTACATCCTTGTTTTTTGGGGTGCCCCTTATTATTGTCAGTGGTATGTATATTGTTCACCGCGAACGTATCCGCAAAGTGGAACATATTCAGGAAACAGAGCTGGGTTAAAATCATTAAACCCCCTCCCTATAGAGGATACAGTTTTAAACTTGTAAGAAAGCTTTAACATGACAACTAAGCAACGAAGCCATACGAAAGCTGTATACCTTGGATGTTTTTGTATGATCCTGGGCATGTTTTTCTTTGGCATAACAAACGCTGTGGCAAAAGCCACAGCTAATGACCTACCCGCCAATGAACTGATTTTCTTTCGGGGCTTGATTTCATCTTTTTTAATGCTGGTTTATGCAAAATTTCGTAAGTCTGAAAATTTATTAAAAGTACAAAACCCCAAGCAACAGGTTTGGCGGGGAACCCTTGGGTTTCTTCAGTTGATCTTTTTATACTGGTCTTTTGCCATTTTGCCGATGGCGGATGCCACGGCCATTTCATTTGCCACAACTTTGTTTGTTACTGCCCTTGCCTATCCTTTATTAAAAGAAGTTGTCGGCGCCCACCGTTGGGCCGCAACAATTGTCGGATTTTTAGGGGTTCTTTTTATTGCCAGCCCTTCGGGATACTTGGGTCTTGAGGGGGCAACCTTTGCCATTTTAGCCGCCTTTCTTGAGGCTATGGTGATGATTTATGCCCGCCGATTTGGAAAAGACACCAAAGCCTTTACAACTGTTTTTTATTACACCATTACAACTTGTGTAATTGGGGGTGTTTTATGCCTCTTCTTTTGGGTGCCCCCCACATTAAATCAAATTTTATTAATGACCTTACTTGGGTTTGCAGGCACAATGGGGCATATTTTTATTGCCATGTCCTATCGTTTTGCAGAGGCGGCTATTGTTGCCCCTATGTTTTATACCCTAATGATATGGGGTGTTATATTCGGGGACGTCTTTTTTGGTGAAAAACCGACTTTAGATGTATTACTTGGATCTGGTTTAATCATTATTTGCGGGCTGTATATTGTTCATCGGGAAAGAAAATTACACCGAAAACATATTCCAGAGTTACTTTAATGAAAGTATTTTAATATTTGAAAGATTGCAATTTTATTGAAATAACAGTATAAATTTGAATGTAAAAGATAAAAGGAGCCGGCATGAGTAAAGATGCAATATCAAAAAAAAGTGGAAACGCATCCTTAAAAATTGATACCGAAGCTGTTAAAAGCTTGGCAGATCTTTTTAAAGAAACAGACTTAAGCGAAATTGAATACGAAATTGATGGTTGCCGAATTAAGGTTGCCCGTAATATTACGGGGACAACACAGTTCCAAATGCCGATGGCAGCACCGGCAACAGCGCCTGTGGCTGAAGCACCCGTTAAATCAGATCCAGCAAATAATCCTGGTTCTGTTAAGTCCCCTATGGTTGGGACAGCTTATTCATCAGCACAACCCGGGGCAGAACCATTTGTCAAAGTAGGATCCAAGGTTAAAGAGGGTGAAACAATTATGATTGTTGAGGCCATGAAAGTCATGAACCAAATCCGTGCCCACAAATCAGGAACGGTTACGGAAATATTTATTCAAGATGGCACCCCCATTGAATACGATGACATCTTGATGATTATCGAATAAAAACTTCGTACAATCCTGTATAAATTACTTAGAGGTATCCTATGTTTAAAAAAGTTTTGATTGCCAATCGTGGGGAAATTGCCCTTAGAATTCATCGGGCATGCCAGGATATGGGCATTAAAACTGTTGCTGTACACTCCAAAGCAGACACCGACGCCATGCATGTACGTTTGGCAGACGAAGCTGTTTGTATTGGACCTGCATCGGCAACTGAAAGCTACTTAAACATTCAATCCATTCTTGCCGCTGCTGAAGTAACAGGGGCTGAAGCCATACATCCTGGCTATGGATTTTTGTCAGAAAATGCCACGTTTGCCCGTATTGTCGAAGAACATGGCATGGTATTTATCGGTCCAAAACCTGATCACATTACTTTGATGGGGGATAAAATCACAGGCAAGAAAACCGTTGAAGAACTGGGCATTCCTGTTGTCCCAGGTTCAAATGGTGCTGTGGAGACAACAGAAGATGCCATTAAAGCATCTAATGCTATGGGATACCCTGTTTTAATCAAAGCCACTGCTGGTGGGGGTGGAAAAGGGATGCACGTTGCCCATAATGATGCAGATGTTCGGGATAAATATATCCTTACCCGTAACGAAGCCCGCGCAAATTTTGGAAATGACGAAGTTTTTATTGAAAAATTCCTTGGGCACCCGCGCCATATCGAGGTTCAAATCTTGGCAGACGATTATGGAAATGTCGTGCATCTTGGCGAACGTGACTGTTCTGTCCAACGTCGACACCAAAAAGTTTGGGAGGAAGCCCCCTCCCCTGTTATTACAGAAAAACAACGTCATGATATTGGAATGCGATGTGTCAATGCTATGAAAAAGCTTGGTTATCGTGGGCTTGGAACCGTTGAATTTTTATATGAAGACGGTCAATTCTTTTTTATTGAAATGAATACCCGGGTTCAAGTTGAACACCCCGTTACTGAAACGGTAACAGGGATTGACTTGGTTCGTGAACAAATCCGTGTTGCAGCTGGGGAAGCCTTAAATATAACCCAAGATGATATTAAAATTAATGGACATGCCATAGAATGTCGTATTAATGCTGAAGACTCTGAAACCTTTATTCCTTCTCCTGGGAAAATTGACTTCAATCACCCTCCAGGTGGCTATGGTGTTCGTGTTGATAGTGCCATTTATACTGGGTACAGAATTCCCCCACATTACGACAGCCTGATTGCAAAACTTATTGTTTGGGGCCATGATCGTCATGAATGTATTATCCGCACCCGCAGGGCTTTGTCTGAATATATTATTTCAGGGGTTAACACAACGATCCCCCTACATAAAAAGATCAGCCGTGATGAAAAAATGGTCAAGGGTGATTATACAATCCACTGGCTGGAACGTGAATTCTTGAAAAAATAACGGGCATAGACATTTATTATATTTTCTCCTAAACTTAATATAGAGAGAATAGGGAGTAATAGATGAGATACTTAAAATATATAATGCTTTGTTTTTGTTTTTTTAGTTTCAAGGCAGAGGCTGCCGCCGAAGATTCCGAAGAATTTTTACGTAAAATACAAAGACTTGTGTCGTCACCAAGTTCGGAAGAAATGCCTGAGGAAGAAGATGGGGATGATGGAAACAGCATTGGATCTTCTTTTTTTGATTTTGATTCTGATTCTAGTACTGACAGGGGCCCCGATATCCCTGACAAAATCCGTGATCGCCCTCATACCCCTGCCCCATGGACTGGTGTGTATTTAGATAGAGGAAGCCTTAATTCTTGCCCTGCCCCATGGACTGGCGCATGTTTAAATAGAGGAGACCGTATTCCTTGCCCTGCCGGATTATTTCAACCCATAATTTTTTTTGATAGAACAAAAGGTCTACCCACATCAGATGAATAAATTAATATAGAAAATTTCTATAACCAAGACCTGAAAAGAAAACGATGTTACCCAAAAAACAGGTTTTCTTCATAGACATCATTCCAAATATCCTTTAGCTTTATTATATAGAGAATGAGAGTCATAATGAAACATATAATATATTCGGCCTTTTTAACTATTTTCTTTTTTAATACATCTGGGGCTGCACAAGAAATCCCTGGACTTGATCCATTTAAACGCCCCCCTCGTTATGTTCCGACAGAAATCGGCCTAAGGTCAGATACCCCAAGGCCAAAAAGCCCCCAAAAACAAATCTCTGGTGATGACTCTGCTGTTACCAACAAAAAAACAGATTCAGAATAATCCTATTTTTAATAAAAGAAATTGGCTATAGTCTATCTATATTTAAAATTTTTATTTTAGGGTTAAATATTATTTATGACTGGCTGCAACCTTTTCAAAACTGTTTATCACAAAGGGGGTGAAACGGACCACTTCAAAAATGGTCGTTTTCATAATATAAATAATCATGGCCATGGAATTTGGCCTGTTTTGAAATGGCTTGTAACAAGAACAAAGTCTAAATGGCCTAAAAATGTTTCCAATAAAGCGTATCCTATCCCCTTTAAAAAAGTGACTGGGAATGATATCAAGGTGACCTTTATTGGGCACATTACATTCCTGATTCAAACCCAAGGCTTAAATATATTAACAGATCCAGTTTGGTCTGATCATATTGGCCCCACCAGCTGGCTTGGCCCAGATCGCACACGCCAAGCGGCCCTAGAATTAAAAGATATGCCCAAAATTGATATCATCATTCTAAGTCACGATCATTATGACCATGCCGATATAGACAGCCTAAAATTCTTTATCGACCGCGACAACCCAAAGATTTTTACAGGCCTTGGGGTTGATAAAGCTATGGAAAGTCATATTTCTTTTCCTTGTACGACCATGGACTGGTGGGATTCAAATACCGTATCAGATTTTTTAAAAATTACTTTTGTCCCTGTCCAACATTTTTCTGGCAGAGGCTTATTCACCCGCAATGCAACATTATGGGGTGGCTTTGTTCTGGAGACACCTGCGAATAAAATTTTCTTTGCTGGAGACACTGGTTATTGTTCGCACTTTAAAGAGATATATGAAAAATTTGGACCTATGAATTTATCCCTTCTGCCCATTGGCGCTTATGAACCCAGATGGTTTATGAAACATGTCCATATGAATCCAGATGATGCTGTCATGGCACACAAAGATTTAAAGTCAAAGCTTAGTATTGGCACCCACTTTGGGACGTTTCAATTAACGGATGAACCCATTAATCAGCCCGTAAAAGACCTGCAGAAAGCTTTGGACGATCATAAAGTTGCGCCTGATCAATTTATTACTTTAGATTTTGGCCAAGGGTTTAATTTATAAGACTGGGCCCAAGTTATCTCTAGACTTTCAATCTGCTTCCTGGTTACAATAGAGGAATTATTAAGGGAGCAAAAATGTCAGAAAAACTTAACCCCACAAGTATAACCAGGGATTCTTGGGATTTTACAACTGATCATTTTTCAATATTACTTAAAATTATTGCCATTCCTTTTATTCTATCTGTTTCCTTAGAAGGCTTTATTGAAATATATTATGGGGGAAACCCAACGCCCTACGCAAAAGCCGGCGTTGATGGTCTTTATTGTGTTCTTGAAGCCATGTGGGGCGTTCGCTGGTTACGTTATCTTTTGGAACCTCCACGTCAAAATAAATATTTCATGGCTCCTTTCCGTTTTGGTAGGCATGAATTTAAGTATGCATCTTATGCTTTTATCTTAATGATTCCCATTATGCTGGATGATATAGCAATCGGCTTAAACTTACCAAGTATTGTCACAGCGGGCCTACTGGTTCTTATTTTTGCCTTCTTATTCATCACCATAAGATTCGAATTTATCTTTCCAGCCATTGCCATCAGCCATGCCACCAGTTTTTCCATGGCTTGGAGGAAATCTAAACCTTATTGGGGATCATTAATTATCAGCTTTGTCCAATCTTTGGTTATTATGATACCCGTTTTGGCTGTTCTTTCCGTAATTGGGTTTATTGCTTTTGTTGGGGTTTGGGCTTTTGGCCTTGCGGACATTAGCGCCTGGACAGCGCATGATGGATTTGACGCCTTGTTCCAACGGAGCCCTATTATTCTTGGGTTATATCTTATTATTAAAGAAGGGATTTGGTTCTTATTCCAAGCCCTGTTACTGACAATTATCGGTCTTTATTACAGGGATGCTTCTGTTAAAATTGCCTCTAGAAAAATATAAGAATTTATTATTCTAAAGTTTTCATAATAGCCTTAATAAATAAGGGGTCTTGCAACCAATAATGTTTTAATTTTTCAAAGGCACTGAATTCTTCAAACATCTTATAACTAACAATGCTTCCGAAAACTATTACCCCTGTGGTAAGTCCCCATAGAACGTTTTCTGTCACGCCCAATTTCGTCTCGGCCATAAGGCAACTAAGCCACCAAGCTGTTGTTGTTAAAAAAGGAACTGTCAACAAAGCATGATCCCCCCACTTGCTTGGCTTATCATAAGGGAAAATTCGCCATATCGATTTATATTTTATTTCTTCGTCATCACAAGCGTCTAAAACAGTTTTTCTTGCAGCCAAGTCCATGCCTTGAAACAAATCGATCGCTACGGGACTTGTTCCATCTGTCACTTGATATAATTTAAGCAAGGTAAATGAGCTGAGTTCTTTTTTTAAGATAATGGGCATAGGATCCTTTGCAACATAGGACAATCCATCCGCACAAGTAACCAGGACACACCCACCGTTTTCAGCGTCATATTGATTGGTTAATAACGCGGGATGGTCCCCAATTTTGACCTGAATCCCCTTGTATACAGCAGAAAGTTGGGCAGTCCCTTGATGGATGGTCCCGTCCCTTTCGCGGAAGGCCGGAACAATCGTAACCCCTTGTTGGACCAAAGCTGTTATATCATCAAAAATACTATCTTCTGCAGCTGATTTAGAATCAGGTGCCCCCATAGATAGAATAATAAAAAGAACAATAAAAATAGGATATCTCATCTTTTACCTTTTTTATTGATAGTAAAGTATTTATAGGGACGTAGGAATAAAAAAGGCGCTTAATAAATAAGCGCCTATGAATCAATTCCTGAAATTATTATTAATAGGCCGCCGGTGGCGCCGATGGTGCCGGTGCACTTGCTGCTGCACCAAAAGAAGCATCAAGACCTAAAAATTCCAACCCCATCCCATCCGTACGGGAAACTTTAAGATATACGTTGTATGCCCAAATTAAACTTTGAAAGTTTTTATTTAATAACTGTATTCTTTGGTAAACAGGCTGGCCAAAATTTTTCATATCACAATCATTTTTATCAAATACTCTCTCACATGTATTGGCAACTACTTGATAATCATAAAAAATTTTGTGAATTTCTGCGTGATCCGAAAGCCTGTCAAACCCAGTGTTTATTTTAACAAGAAGGTCATTCATTAATGAAATACATCTTGCTGGTTCTCCAGCCGTAATGGCATCACGGTTGCTTTTTAAGCATAATTCCCTTGGGGTATACATTTTGTTATTTAAATAATCCACGGCATTTAAAGATTCGCTATAATTTGGCACTCGGGATTCTGGGTAGGGACGCCCCGCACTTTTTTTGCTGATTATCGAAAATGGTAGCGGCGTTGCCCCTTTTCTTGGTTGACGCTTTTTATCATAAAAAATCTTGTTTTCCCCATTAACAAAGGCCCCTGTTGATACAGAAAGTCTAACGTCTGACTTTTCTCCTGAAGACATAAATACTTCTGATAATGGTCGATCAACATCTAAAGTTGTATCATCTGCCCCCCTTCTTAAGGCACGAACAACAGAATCTTTTCTTAAATTCTCATCTGCTTCGCGAACGTCCGGAATATCTATTTCATGGTAATCAGCGACGGCAGCTCCTGCCGCGCTTGCCGCACTGGCAGCGGCGGCGTCACTTCCACGCGAAATAACATGTACCGTTTCACTTCCACCTTCTGTCCTAGATACGGCGGTAAACGGATTTGATATGACTGTGAAAATAATAAATAGTTTGATTAACTTCATGATGCCCCTACTGAATTTTATACCCTGTTAAATACTATATAACTGACAGTATTACCTATTTATTTTCAACGGTCAACCATCCCATAATCTAATAAAAAACATTTATTACAGCCTGTTTATTAAACCATTGGCATAAAAGTTCACTTATTTTCATATTTCTAATTGAAATTGGAAATGACATGCACTATATTCAATTTAAGTAATGTAACTGGGGATAGGCTCAATTTGATTAATACGTAATTCTACTTTCTACGACTTTCTTGACTTTACAGTTCCAGAATATTCGAACGCCAAGTATTATTTCCTGTATTTTTAACCTAAAGACCTGACTTCATCATCATTGCGATTTTTAATCTAATTAGCACTAAGGAGAATAATATGGCTATTGGAACTGTTAAATGGTTTAACCCAACTAAAGGTTTTGGATTCATTACACCAGAAGATGGAAACAGTGATGTTTTCGTTCATATCAGCGCTGTTGAAAAAGCTGGTTTGACTGGTTTACAAGAAAACCAAAAAGTAAGCTTTGAAGTTGCGACACAAAAAGGTCGTCAAGCTGCTGCAAACCTTCAATTGATTGACTAGTCGTCACATTAATTGATTGTTTTAAAAGCCCTGTTAGTTATTTCTGACAGGGCTTTTTCTATGAACTAAAATAAAATTTTGTCTTTTTTGCATTTTACTGTTGACCTTCAAGATCATCCTAACTATATTGACCACGTGGTGAGGGCACTTAGCTCAGCCGGTAGAGCATCTGACTTTTAATCAGAGGGTCACAGGTTCGAATCCTGTAGTGCCCACCACCTTATCAAATCCCCTCCCAAATAAATAGACTTTATACCTTGTGATTTTGCCGCAGGTCGTCTATAGTAATTTCATCTTATTTAATCAAAAATTTAAGGATCAAACATATATGGCTGGCAGCGTAAACAAAGTAATTATTGTAGGAAACCTGGGTCGCGACCCCGAAGTTCGCCATTCCCAAGATGGGGCAAAAATTGTAACCTTTTCTTTGGCAACTTCTGAAAATTGGAAAGACCGAAATACAGGCGAACGCCGCGAACGCACAGAATGGCATCGCGTTGTTATTTTCAATGATAAGTTGGCTGAAGTTGTTGAAAGATACGTTAAAAAAGGATCAAAACTTTACATCGAAGGTCAGTTACAGACCAGAAAATGGACTGACAATACTGGTCAAGAAAAGTATACAACAGAAGTTGTGTTGCCAAAATTCCGGGGGGAATTGACAATGCTTGATTCAAAAGGATCTTCGGGCAGCAATTTTGGCGCCTTAAATCAAGATCCTGGCCCAGAAAGCATGAATCAATCAGTTCCAGACACATCATCAACGACAGGGAAGTATGATGATTTAGATGATGACATCCCTTTTTAAGATTTAATTTGGATTACAGAGGTATATTAAGTGAGCGATAACATTAAAGATTTGAATTCAACTTCTTCGATTATTCCTATCATTCTTGAAGACGAAATGAAAAAGTCCTATTTGGACTATGCCATGAGCGTCATCGTCTCACGCGCCCTTCCAGATGTCAGAGATGGCTTGAAACCAGTTCATCGCCGTATTCTTTTCTCTATGAAAGAAGGCGGTCTTGATTACAATAAACCGTACAGAAAATCTGCCCGCGTCGTCGGGGACGTTATGGGTAAATATCATCCCCATGGCGATGCCTCTATTTACAATGCCATGGTCCGGATGGCCCAGCCCTTTTCTATGCGCGTTCCTTTGGTTGACGGGCAAGGAAACTATGGCTCCATGGATGGGGATGAAGCAGCGGCAATGCGTTATACCGAAGCACGCCTTTCCCACCCTGCTCATTTCATGCTTTATGACATTGACAAAGATACAGTTGATTTCCAGGCAAACTATGATGAAAGTTCAAAAGAACCAACGGTTCTTCCTGCAAGATTCCCGAACATTCTTGTAAACGGGGCTGGAGGTATCGCGGTAGGCATGGCCACAAATATTCCGCCTCATAACTTGGGGGAAGTTATTGACGCCTGTTGTGCGTATATTGATAACCATGACATTTCCATCGAAGAATTAATGCAGATTGTACCAGGCCCTGACTTCCCAACTGGGGGAACTATTTTAGGGCGTCGTGGTATTTTAGATGCCTTTAAAACTGGACGCGGGTCCATTATAATGCGCAGTAAATCAAATATTGAAGAAATTCGTAAAGATCGCCAAGCCATTATCATCACAGAAACCCCTTACCAAGTTAACAAAGCCCGCATGGTTGAACGTATTGCGGAAACAGTGAATGCAAAAATTGTTGAAGGTATTTCCGATTTGCGCGATGAATCCGACCGTAATGGGGTACGTGTTGTTATTGAACTTAAAAAAGATGCTGATGCCTCTGTTGTTCTAAATCAACTTTACAAGCACACGCCTGTTCAAACAAGTTTTGGAATTAACACCCTGGCGTTGAACGGTGGTAAGCCCGAGACAATGTCTTTGAAAGACATTATTACAAACTTCATCCGTTTCCGCGAAGAAGTTATTGCGCGTCGTACGCGTTTTGAACTTCGCAAAGCCCGTGATAAGGCCCATACATTATTGGGGCTTGCCATTGCAGTGGCCAATATTGACGAAGCCATTGCCATTATCCGGGCGGCAAAAGATCCGGCAATTGCGCGTGAACAATTAATTACAAAACAATGGCCAACAAAAGATATTAAACCTTTGATTCGATTGGTTGAAACCCTAGATGAAAATCAACCTGACCCTGAAACATATCAACTAAGCGAGGTTCAAGCCAAGGCTATTCTAGATTTGCGCTTACACCGCTTAACTGGTCTGGAACGCAATAAAATATCTGATGAATTACATGGTATTATTGAACAAATTAAAGAATACCTTTCCATTTTAAGCAATAGAGACCACTTGTTCCGTATCTTAAAAGAAGAGCTAGTGGAGGTAAAAGACAAGTTCGCGACCCCACGTAAATCAGATTTTTCTGACGAAGATATTACAACAGCAACTGAAGACTTGATCCAGCAGGAAGATATGGTCGTAACGGTCAGTCACAAAGGTTATATCAAGCGTGTTCCGCTTTCAACTTACCGGGCACAGCGCCGCGGTGGGAAAGGTCGTTCCGGCATGGGAACACGGGATGAGGACTTTGTCGAAAGTGTCTTTGTTGCCCACACACATACGCCTATTCTATTTTTCTCTGACCATGGGATCACCTATGCCTTAAAGGTATATATGCTGCCAATCGGTTCCGCCACATCTTTAGGGAAAGCCATGGTTAATATCTTGCCTTTGTCCAAAAATGAAAATATATCGACCCTTATGGCCATGCCTGAAGACGTATCCCAATGGGAAAACTTGGACATTATGTTTGCCACAAGCAAAGGAACTGTACGTCGCAATAAATTATCAGATTTCACAAATATTCGATCCAATGGTAAAATTGCCATGAAGTTAGATAGTGGGGAATCCCTTGTGAACGTATCTGTTTGTGATGAAGATTCAGATGTCTTTTTGGCAACCCATCAAGGAAAATGTATCCGTTTCCCTGTAACAAATATCCGTGTGTTTGCAGGCCGCAATTCCATGGGGGTTCGGGGTATAAAACTGACCAAGGACGACCACATTATTTCGATGTCCATTCTTCAACACAGTAAGTTTACCATTGAAGAACGGGACGAATACTTAAAAAAATCCCGTGCATTAAGGTCTGAAGACTCTGATATTCCAACGGTTAACTTAACCGAAGAACGCTTTAATGAAATGCAAGGAAACGAACAATTCTTGTTAACCATTACAGAAAAAGGTTTTGGAAAAAGATCATCCACATTTGAATATCGCCTATCTTCCCGTGGGGGAATGGGCATTGCCAATATGGAAATTACAGATAAAACCGGCCTTATGGTTTCCTCTGTCATCGTCGAAGACAGCGATGATATTATGTTGGTGACCAATGGCGGCAAATTAATCCGTAGCCCCATCAACCAAGTTCGCATTGCAAGTCGCAAGACACAAGGTGTGCGTTTGTTCCGTATCGATGATAAAGAAAAAGTGGTATCGGCTGACTGTATTCGCGAAGATGATGAAGCTGTAGAAGATAACTTAAATGAAGATCAAATGGAAAATTCTGCAGAAGTCCCTGCGGATGCCACTGTTGATGAAGTTTCTGAACCTTCTATTGTTGATGAATCTTCTGACGGTGAATGACAACAGCCAGGTGAAAAACTGTAGAAGTCCCTGTTGATGAGCCTTCTGTTGATGAAGTTTCTGAACCTTCTGAAGAATGATCTATTGTTGATGAATCTTCTGACGGCAAAGGGGTATGGCAATATTGATGAATAAATCTGCAGCCTTAATAAATTAGAGCTGCGTTTTATCCCCCCCAGATATGTGGCTTAACCTTACCTATTCTTATGCAGATGCCAGAACGGTGATTTTGAATTTCTATCCCCGGGTTCTAGAGGAGGACTGGGAATTTTAGACCAGTATGATAGGATAAAGTTC